>Ga0209349_1000009_pt1 | contig 231694 bp, 196 predicted proteins | sample ETNvirnome_2_130_FD_184067 | JGI IMG/M metagenome (GOLD analysis project Ga0209349, IMG submission 184067) | Marine viral communities from the Pacific Ocean - ETNP_2_130 (SPAdes) (version 2) | ecosystem: Environmental > Aquatic > Marine > Oceanic | place: Pacific Ocean | collected 2013-06-22
TGCACTTCCCTATTTAAAATAGGTAAGTGGCGTCCCCAAGGGGATTCGAACCCCTGTTACCGCCGTGAAAGGGCGGTGTCCTAGGCCTCTAGACGATGGGGACACAGAATATGTGTCACTAGGACAATCGATTAGTTTTACTCACATCCTGAGCTTTAAGGTAATGGCGTATAGTACAAATAAAGACTCGAGCTTTATGTGTTACGCTATTTTCTCGGTAAAACCGCCTTTAACTAAAAAGTTAAGTGGCGTCCCCAAGGGGATTCGAACCCCTGTTACCGCCGTGAAAGGGCGGTGTCCTAGGCCTCTAGACGATGGGGACACAGAAAACTGTTACCCTAGGACAAACACTAAAAATTGGTGGAGCTATGCGGGATCGAACCGCAGACCTCTTCGCTGCCAGCGAAGCGCTCTCCCAGCTGAGCTATAGCCCCAACTTATTCAATACGCTCGGTGATAATCACGTCGTGTATCGCTTAGTGCGGGGCGCATTCTATGCACCCCCCAAAATAAAGTCAACAGTTTTTTATGCGACATTATTTAAATGGTTTAAATTTCAACAAACTGGCTATCATACGTGCTAAAAAACAGATTTTCATACTAATTTAGATGTCATGTTGCGCTTTACGTTGTTGTACTCGCCACATGTATACGACTAAGTACCCTATTCAACCGATAATATGAGTTTGAATATGATTTAAAGGGTATACATTTATATGCAAATTAGCTTGGTGCTGTTTTACTACTAAAAAAGCGCTGTTCATTGGCATGTTAAACTTTAAGTAACTTTTTATTATCCGCTAATTTGTATCACGCAATACAATTATTGAAAGTTAGCCTTTTATTACATAAATATTTTATTGTTTATCCGACCACTAATGACATCTATTTAGTCTACGCCGCCGACTTTAAATAAACATTAAGCTTAACAATTGTTCGTTTAATATTAGTTTGTTGATAAAGTGAACACCGTTCGCACTGTATTGTTTATAAAAGCTTCACTCAGCACATTTTTATCATTCAAGTGTTGACACATTTGCAACTCTATCTATAATAGCGCCCCACAACAACGCAGCAATGTGGTGTTGTTTAGATGCGGGTGATTAGCTCAGTTGGGAGAGCATCGCCCTTACAAGGCGAGGGTCACTGGTTCAAGTCCAGTATCACCCACCACATTTTAATGTGTCGTATCTAAGATTCTATATGGGCGTTAGCTCAGTTAGAAAAAAGAGAGCTCACCGTTATTTACAAGTAACGGCAAGGTTCACTGGTTAAAGTCCAGTACTACTAAAATTTAATAGTAGCGTTTGAATTTATATGTGGGTGATTAGCTCAGTTGGGAGAGCATCGCCCTTACAAGGCGAGGGTCACTGGTTCAAGTCCAGTATCACCCACCACATATAAAACCTATTGTTATATTAATAGTGATATGTATTAAAATTGTAATATGGGTCGTTAGCTCAGTTACAAGAAATGAGAGCATCACCGCTATTTACAAGTAACGGCGAAGTTCACTGGTTAAAGTCCAGTACTATTTATTTTAATAGTAGCGTTTTAATTTATATGTGGGTGATTAGCTCAGTTGGGAGAGCATCGCCCTTACAAGGCGAGGGTCACTGGTTCAAGTCCAGTATCACCCACCACATATAAAATCTATTATTATGTTAATAGTGATTTGTATTAAAATTGTAATATGGGTCGTTAGCTCAGTTACAAGAAATGAGAGCATTACCGCTATTTACAAGTAACGGCGAAGTTCACTGGTTAAAGTCCAGTACTATTTATTTTAATAGTAGCGTTTTAATTTATATGTGGGTGATTAGCTCAGTTGGGAGAGCATCGCCCTTACAAGGCGAGGGTCACTGGTTCAAGTCCAGTATCACCCACCACATATAAAATCTATTATTATGTTAATAGTCATGTTTTAAAGTTGTAATATGGGTCGTTAGCTCAGTTGGGAGAGCATCGCCCTTACAAGGCGAGGGTCACTGGTTCAAGTCCAGTACGACCCACCATTCTTTGAATGGTGCATATTACAAGATATCTAAATGGGTGATTAGCTCAGTTAGAAAAAGAGAGCATCACCGCTATTTACAAGTTACGGCGAGGTTCACTGGTTAAAGTCCAGTACTATTTATTTTAATAGTAGCGTTTTAATTTATATGTGGGTGATTAGCTCAGTTGGGAGAGCATCGCCCTTACAAGGCGAGGGTCACTGGTTCAAGTCCAGTATCACCCACCACATATAAAATCTATTATTATGTTAATAGTCATGTTTTAAAGTTGTAATATGGGTCGTTAGCTCAGTTGGGAGAGCATCGCCCTTACAAGGCGAGGGTCACTGGTTCAAGTCCAGTACGACCCACCATTTTTTGAATGGTGCATATTACAAAAATCTAAATTCTCCAGTATCACCTTCCATTTTAATATTCATTATCCTTCACTCCTTTAGTTCATGTTCAGTATTAATTGCCATTTAGAAATTCGTTATCAAGCAATTCTTCGGTTTCAAAAAAAATCAGTATTACCAATCACATGCCAAAAACCTATCTTCCGAGTTTTATTATCTCCAAAATCATTTTGTTTAAACTTATTTTATTACGCGTGCTATCCATTTACTTTAAATGGGTTTTTAGCTCTTTTAAGATAAAAATATAAACCTTTAGAATTAATTTGCTTAATAAGCTCTCATCTTCGAAGCGAATCTTTAAATTACCTTGTAAGCGTCTAAACTGTTGATTATAGTCTGTGTTAAATTCAATTACGCTTAAGCCAATGTCTAAAAATATTTTTAATGAAGCAAAAATACTGATTGTAGAGGAGCAGCCACTTGCTCAAAGCTACATGAAACAGTCGCTCGAAAAAATTGGCTTTGGACATATGCGTTTTGCAGATCATGCTCTAGCGGCAAAAGAACAATGCTTACATGAAGAATTTGACTTGGTAATTTGCTCTTTTAATCTAAGCAAACGCCAAGATGGCTACCAGCTTTATGAAGAATTACGCGCTAAAGCATTAATAAAACACTCTACTGGGTTTATTTTTACATCTGCGGAAACTAGCGGAGAGTTAGTTCACAGTGTGTTAGAACTTCAACCCGATGACTTTTTAGTAAAACCTTTCTCTGTACAAGAGCTAAGAGTGCGCATAGAGCGTATTCTCAAACGCAAAAGCGACTTAAAAGCTATATACACTTTAATTGATGACGATAACCAGTCTAAAGCATTAAAAAAAATTAATGCTCAGCTTGATAAAAGTAATAAATACAGCCCTATTCTGCTTAGATTAAAAGGTAATATTTTACTGGCGCTAAAACAAAACCAAGAAGCGAAAGACTTTTTTAAATCAGTTTTGAATATTCAAAAATTTGCATGGGCAAAAGTAGGATTAGTAGAAGCCTTAATTGCTAACAATGAGCATATTTTGGCTCAACGCATGCTCAAAACTATGCTTGAACGTAATGAAACACGACTAGTTGCATTAGACTTATTAGGCCGTTTAGAAATAAAACTAAACCAGTTTGAGTTAGCTCAAGAGTTTTTAAGTCAAGCGGCCCATATTGCTCCACGTAATATAGACCGTCAAAAGTCACTGAACAGCGTATCGCTCATTAATAGAGATTATGAAACCAGCTACTTAACTCAAAAGGATATTGCCACTTTTGCTAAGTACTCTATGCATGATAGCCCAGACATTTATTTAAATGCCGCTCGTGCTGGGATTGATTTTGCACTAACCACAGATCAAACTGACCAAATAAACAGAATCTCCCGTCAAACAAATAAATATATTAATGAGCTAAAAACACAATTCCCAACCAGTAATGCACAAACTCAAATCGATGTGCTCAATGCACGCCTTTATTATTTAAAAGATGAACATAAAAAAGCGAAACAGTTGATTGAACAACTTGATGACAGCGATACTCAAATACGTTCAGTCGATGGTGCCCTAGATAAAGCAAAAGCATTACATGAATTAGGTTTTCATCAGAAGGCGCAAGCGCTATTTAGCCAAATTATTGATCATTGCGAACGCCACCCAAGTAGGAGCGACGCGACGTACTTGCGTTATATACAGCAACAGCAAAGTGAAAGACGTGATATTAAAATGGGGCCGAAGGAACTTAACAATCATGCAGTTAAACAGTTTGAGCGTGGCCAGTTAAATGTTGCTTTAGAGGCATTCAGTCAAGCCTTTAGGGTCATGCCACACAACCCAAGTATTGCGCTTAACTTATTACAGTGTTTAGTGGATAAATCAAAAAAACAGGGGGGCTCTTTCAATAGTCTATTGGCTCAAAAGTGCTTTAAACTATTAAAAAAATCACCCTTAGCAGAAGAGCAATCAGAGCGGTTCGATAAACTACTTCAGATTGCTAAAGAAATGAAACTAGAGATTAGCTAGGGCCTGTTGACATTTGCGGATTAAAATTTGTTCAAGCAAGGGACGATTTAATCGCAGCGTGAGGTTTGTAACCTAGTGGGCTCGATAACTGCTCCTGCGTTATTCTACTGGCTTACATCCATGTAAGAATAAGTAAAAGCCGAGCAAAGCTTCCGCGTCCTGCTCACGCCCCTTACCTACATCCATGTAGGCAACAAAGAGTTAATCGTCCTTTGGCAGAACCCTTTGGGCAGCGCCTGTTTGGAATTGATGCTACGTTATCGCCCATTTATGGGGAATAACCACACCACATAGGCTCTGCCTTGCCTAAATACCAAACAGACTGCTGCAAATTTAACCTTGGAAGGCCAACAGGCCCTAGAGCTTTTTCATTGCCAGTGCGTTTACACAGTAGCGCAAGCCGGAAGGAAGTGGGCCATCAGGGAAAATATGCCCTAAGTGCGCATCACACACATTACAAACAACTTCAACTCGCTCCATGCCATGGCTGTTATCCATTACATACCCTATCGCATCAACCGTTGCAGGTTGTGTAAATGAAGGCCATCCTGTGCCACTATCAAACTTTTCATCCGCATCAAACAGTAGGTTGTCACAACACACACATACGTACTTTCCCGGTTCTAATAGTGTGCAACTAGTTGAACTATTTGGTCGCTCTGTGCCTTTTTTACGGGTCACGTAATATTGCTCTTCGTTTAACAGTTCACGCCATTGCTGTTCTGTTTTAACTACTTTTTGAACCGGTGTCGGATTGCCATGGTTGGCAAAATTAACAATATCGTTCCATTTCAACATAACAACCTCATTGCGTTATAAATTTGCTTCATACTGAGCCAAAAGCATTGGCTGACAGCCTATCATTACGTCCGTGGCTAATACCACGATCAACGCTATTTAAACACTATACGGTGCTTCTCTGTTGCTGTAAGTATACAGCTTATATAAGCGTGTAATTGAGCTTGACTACCAGGAATACTCACGCTTAATTGCCTGTCATTATTACTATGCACTATTAGCTCATCGTCTTTTATCTCTATTGACTCAATATTGCTGATGACTAACCAATGCGGGCCATTCTTTTTATCAAACAACCCGGTTAAACTAAAAACAAACAAATGCTGTGCATCACGCTGAATAAAGTTACGCAGCGGGTTACGCATTTTAAATAACGGCGTTAACCGGTAACAGCACGAACAAAATACCACTATCCACAATAGCAATATCCCTTTAAACCAAATATGTTCGCCTAATGATAAAAAATAGCCAACGCAGATAATAATCAGCCCTATAAAGGCCACTACTTGCGCTATTTTTTTATTAATAGTGTGCATAATCTCTTACTTTTTATCGGTTGCTTTTTCTGTCGGCTCAGGCCAATCACTAAAAAAAACACTTAAATAACGACTTTTTGCCAAATACCACAATACCCACAATACAATCACCATTTGTATGGCTAAAAACAGTGAAAAGCGATAATGACTATGGGCCGCCTGGATACTTAACCACGACAAGTCTATTAGCGCGCAAGCAATAAGCGGCCAACGCATGTATCGCCAAATACGCGCTAACCGTTTCGTAGCTTGATGCGAGTCTCTGGGTCTGCGTAAACAAAACAAAATAGTGGGTACAATTGCCACGGCACCAATTGCTATGGCAATAAAAAAATCATTTTTTGATTTAAAAAACAATGACATTAGATCAAGTTCAGGACGACGGCTCAGCGCGGCAATCACCCAAATAAAATAGGCCCGCAGTAACACTAAAATACTCAAATGAAACGCTATTGGCGTACGATAGCTACCATATTTATCCCAGTATTCAGGTCCATAACGGCTCACAACTGGTTTTTCCTATCGGCAATAGTGCCCAAAATAAAAAATGCAGCTAATAATGTGAGCCCTAACCACTTAGTACCAAAAAACAGTAAGGCTTTAGTTAGCAGTGGGCTTAACCACACCACTAATAAACCAAACCCAAACGCGGTGATCAACACAAAACATGCCACCCTTATAATAAAGTGACGCCTAGCTACCACGCCTTTGGTGAGCTTTAAAATATCATCCGCATAAAGCGACACTAAGCACACCATCAAAAGCAATGATAAATGCGGTAAATAGCCTTGTAGCCACTGGCCTAGGTCAATTAACAAGGTATTAAGTATATTTGTAAAACTAGCCATTATGAGTCTCTAACAAAGTAATTAAATCATCCTCTGTCAGTATTTCTATACCGAGTTCTTGCGCTTTAGTTAGTTTAGAGCCGGCTTTTTCGCCCGCCACTAGCGCATCCGTTTTGGCTGAAACACTGCCAGATACCTTGGCACCTAATTGTTGTAAGCGCGCTTTCGCATCATTGCGATTAAGCGTATTAAGCGTCCCAGTTAGCACATAAGTTAAACCCGCTAGCGGTTGTTCTTGCTCTGATGGCGCTGTTAACTGTGGCCAGTTAATGCCTTGGGCTATTAATTCGTTCACCACGGTTAAATTATGCTCTTCAGTAAAAAAGCCACGCACGTGCTTTGCCACTATTTCACCTACATCGCTTACTTCAATCAGCTGTTCAATGCTGGCATCGATTACGTTTTCAAGCGTTAAAAAATGATTAGCTAAGTTTTGCGCGGTTGCCTCACCGACTTCACGGATACCCAGTGAATATAAAAACTTTGCTAAGGTAGTCGTTTTTGCATCATCAAGTGCGGCAACTAAGTTTTTTGCTGATTTTGGCCCCATTCGTTCAAGTGATTCAAAATGTCCCTGCTTTAAAATAAATAAATCAGCCGGGGTTTTGATCAGCTCTCGGTCAACTAATTGATCAACAATTTTGTCGCCTAAGCCGTCAATATCTAATGCCTTACGCGATGCAAAATGCTTAATCGCTTGTTTACGTTGTGCTTGGCATACTAAGCCACCGGTACAACGTGCAACGGCTTCACCTTCAACCCGTTCAATATGCGAGTCACAAATGGGGCACATAGTTGGAAAGACAATTTCTTTTGCATCGCTTGGGCGTTGCTCAAGTACCACTTGAGTAATTTGCGGGATAACATCCCCTGCGCGGCGAATAATCACGGTGTCGCCCACTTTAACGCCTAAACGAGCTATTTCGTCGGCATTATGCAGCGTTGCATTTGATACCGTAACACCCCCAACAAATACTGGTTCTAGTCTTGCTACGGGTGTAATTGCCCCTGTACGCCCTACTTGAAATTCAACATCTAATAATTGCGTTATTTCTTCTTGCGCCGGAAATTTATAAGCGATTGCCCAACGCGGTGCACGAGCTACAAAGCCTAAGCGCTCTTGTAAGGCTTTTTTATTTACCTTTATTACCACGCCATCTATTTCGTACTTTAGCTCGCTACGACGCGTTAAAATATCATTGTAATAGGCAAGCGCAGCCTTTGGGCCTTCAACTAATTTGGTTTCTGGACACAGCGGTAATCCCCAATCGGTAAGCTTAGCAAGTTGCTGGTAGTGATCTTCAGGTAAGGTGCCATCGGCAACTAATCCGGTGCTGTAGGCATAAAACATCAATGGGCGTTTTGCGGTAATTTTTGAGTCGAGCTGGCGTAAACTTCCTGCCGCCGCATTACGTGGATTAACAAAGACTTTATCGCCACGTTTTTCTGCCTCTGCATTTAATTTTTCAAAGCCCGCGCTATCCATAAATACCTCACCGCGCACTTCAAGTTCACGAGGGTAATCATCACCGCGCAATTTTAATGGCACATTACGGATTGTTTTTACATTTTGAGTAATATTTTCGCCAGTAAAACCATCGCCACGGGTCGCCGCTTGAACCAGTACTCCATCGCGATAAATAATCGATACCGCTAAACCATCCAGTTTAGGCTCACAGCAAAATGTAAGCTCTTCAGTGCTCATTAAGCGCTCTTTAATACGACGATTAAAACCGCTAAATTCATCCTCACCAAAGGCGTTATCAAGCGATAACATAGGCACTTGGTGCGCTACTTGCTCAAACTTGGCAAGCGCCGCTCCTCCAACTTTTTGAGTGGGTGAATCGGCTGTTAAAAACTCAGGGTGCTGGGTTTCTAATTCACTTAGTGTCCGTAACAAGCGGTCATATTCGGCATCAGGTATGCTGGGTGTATCAAGCACATAATAACTATAATTGTGTTGCTCAAGCGTGGTACGAAGATGATTAATTTGCTCACTAATGCTGCTTGTCATGTAGACCTCAAAAAACATAAAAAAAGCCACTTTGACGAGTGAACGCCCAGTGGCTTACAAAATTCAACTTATGCGTATGTTACGCAGAAAATGCGCGAACCTGTTCAACATATTGACGAATACGCTCTACCGTCATTACATTTCGCTCTGCATCTAAAATATCGGCACCAAATTCATCCGCTATTTTTTTAGCGGCGCTGTGCAGCATGTTAAACGCGGCTAAACCGTCGCCATCGCATGGCAGAGTCATAAATAAGCTCACCCCAGCGGTGCTAAATTGTTCCATATTATCAATATCGAACGTGCCTGGGTTATACATATTCACCAGCCTAAATAACACCGGCCCTTGGCCTGCTGGGTCTAGGTGGCGATTAAAAAAGCCTTCTTCTGAATATTTAAAACCTAGCATGTTAACAGCAGGCAGTAATTTACTGCCTTGCATAGTGAGCCCTTCTGGCATTTGAATATGCACAATGACAAAGTCTGCAACGTCTTTAGGGGCATCTTGTTGTGTGTCTGCGGCCTCTTCTGTTACCACTTCAAGGTCATCCTCGATAGGTGTATTTACTGGGCTTTCGTCTATCTGTGGTTCATCAGCGCTGAAGTTTAACTCACTCATTTGTGGCTCTTCTCGTTGCGCTAACGTTGGCTCTTGTGGCTCAGTATGTACAGATGAAGGCTGCTGTTCTTGAACAGGCTCGACTCGCTCATTTGCAGGGAGTTCAGCATTCTCTTTTTTTCTTACTGACCACAAACCGTGTATTAATAAGCCACCAATGACAAATACACTGATCACAATTAAAACCCATCTTAATTCTTCGGCCATCCCCTCACCTTTTATTATTAATATGCCTAACAGCCATCATTTTACCTAAAATAACCAGCAAATGACTATAAAATTATGCATGTGCAAGTTGCACCGCTTGTTCAATATCCACAGCAACCATGCGCGACACGCCGGGCTCTGCCATGGTTACACCCGTTAATCTACCCGCCATTTCCATTGCAATTTTATTATGACTAATATAAATAAACTGCACAGATTGTGACATTTCTTCAACCAAACGGCAAAAACGAACCACATTGGCATCATCTAATGGAGCATCTACCTCGTCCAGCATACAGAATGGAGCTGGATTGAGCCTGAATATAGAAAACACCAATGATAATGCGCTCAGCGCTTTTTCTCCACCACTTAACAAATGAATTGTCGAATTTTTTTTACCTGGTGGCCTTGCCATTATACTAACACCACTTTCGAGTAAATCGTCACTGGTTAATTCTAAGTAAGCACTGCCGCCGCCAAACACTTTGGGGAAAAGCTGGCCAAAATCGTGATTTACCTGATCAAAGGTAGACTTAAAGCGCGTTTTTGTTTCACGATCTATTTTATGAATAGCGCCTTCTAAAGCTGTTAATGCTTGGGTTAAATCGTCCAGCTGATTATTTAAATAATCACTTCTTTGCTTCGCTTGTTCAAATTCATCAATGGCTGCAAGGTTAACGGCTCCTAATTGCTCTAGCTGATTACTTACTCCAGCAAGTTGATTTTGCGCCGCATTTAATGACAACTCTGCAGGAAGCTCTGCTAATACCTGTTTTAAATTTTGATTAAGCTCACTAAGTGGCTCTAGTACCGCTTGCGCTTTTATTAGTAAGCTTTGCTCTTCAATACTCAGCTTTTGATGCTGCTCTTGCAATGCCACCAGCTCAGCTTGTGACGTTTTTAAACTCGCTTGTTTGTTTTGTAATTCTTGTTTTGCTTGAGCTAACTGCTGCTGGGTATCCACAAGGGTTTGTTCGCCTTGTTGGTGCTGTACTAATAATTGCTCAATACTCTCCGCAAGCTCTTGCTCAGGAATAAGAAACGCTTCAATCTGCTCTATTATCTCTTGCGCACCCTCTGCAGCAGTTGCAAGCGCCTGTACAGCATGGCTAAGTTTTGTTTGACTGAGCTGCCATTCACTTCGTGCTTTTTGCTCATTAAGGTTTGCCTGATGCGCTAGTGTTTTATATTGTTCAGCATTATTCAAAGCTTGTTTGTAACGCTCATCACTATTTATTCGTGTGCTATCGGCTTGGTTAAGCTCTTCAGCTAAGGCCTGTAACTGCTGTGCAAGCTGTTCATTTTTATCGAGCTCTTCGCTCAATAATTCGCTTAACTGCTGTTGTTGCTCTAGCAGAGGCAGACGCTGTTGTTGTAATTTCGTCACCTGCTGCAGATGTTGATCAGCTTGCGCTTTAAGCATATCACCACGCGTTGTTGCTACAGCAAGTTGTTGTGCTAATTGATGAATAGTGTCTTTGCGCTCGTTTTGCTGCTCGGTTATTAATGCAGCTTGCGCTTGATGATCTTCAAGTGTGGAGTGTGCGTTCGTCAATGCCTGTTGTTGTTGCTCAAGTAAGGTTTCTTGTTGCTTGAGTTTTTTGTGCATTAATAATAAGGAATTTTCTGCATTTTTATCGCCACTTACATGCCAGTTTCGACCGTGTAATGCCCCTTGCTTATCTATAACCGCAATATAACTATTGTCGTTAAGTGCGCTTATATCGCCGGCTTCATCATAAGCAATATGATTTAATAACTCAGGATACACACCTGAGGTAATAAACGCGGCAATACTGTGCTTAGCTGCAGACTGCGATGCAATTTCCCACGTGCTATTTTCTGCTTTACCTTGTGATATATGAATGTGCTCAAGTGATGACAGCGCCTGCTCGACTAAAAACTCATATCCCGACTGAACAGTTAACTGCTTAAATAAGGTTAAACTTTCATCGCTGCTTTTTTCAAGCCCAAGAGTAGTTTGTAGCCCCGCTATACCGGCTTTTAATTCATTTACTTGCTGAGATAAATGCTGCCAATCTTGCTGTGCATCATCTAGCTGTTGCTGCTGAGTAGTTTGCGCAGTTTGGCCTTTACTGTGAGCCGTTTGCGCTTTCGCTAGCTGCTCAGTCAGGGCTTGTCTGTGCTGTTGTTGCTGAGTTAATAGCTGCTCTATCTCACTGTGTTTTAACTCATCTATTTGCTCATCAAGCTGCGTTAGTTGTTGCTTAACATAACTGATTTTCTGTTCTGTGTGTTTTACTGCGTTAGTATGCGCTAACTGCTGATTATGCAATTGTTGATAATCTTCTTTTAGCGATTGCCAGTGTGATGTGTCGGCATTTTTAATCTCCAGCAGCCGATTAACCTCATCGGTAAGCTCTATAACCTGCTCGCTACACATTAAGTTATGCTCTACAGCCTGTTGTAAGCTGTCATCTAACTCTTGGCAGAGACTTTGTTGCTGCGTTTTTACTTCTTCACTTTGATTTTTTTGTTGCTCTAACTTGGCTAAATTTTGTTTCAGTGACAGCGTTTGTTGTTGAATGCTAATTTGCTGCTGTTCACTGCGAGTCAATTCGGTATGCGTATGGTGCTGCTGTTGCTGTGCATCATTAAGTTTATCTTGCTGAACTTGTACTTGAGCTTCAAGACTTGCCAGAACATCATCATGGCCTGAATGCGCCGTTTTAAAAAAGCTGATTTGTTCATCCAGTTTTTTTATTTGTGCGCTTTTATCAACTTGTTGCTGATGCAGCTTTTGCCATTTTAATACCGCTATTTGCCCCTTTAAAGTGCGTTCTTGGGTTTTAAATTCGCGGTATTTTTTAGCATCAACCGACTGTACTGCAAGTTTATCAAGCTGGTTTTGTAACTCTTGGCGAACATCGAGGAGTCGCTCTAGGTTTTCTCGGGTGCTCTTTATGCGGGTTTGTGTTTCACGGCGGCGCTCTTTGTATTTCGATACGCCTGCCGCTTCTTCTAAAAAAACACGCAGCTCTTGCGGTTTGCTCTCAATTAAACGCGAGATCATGCCTTGTTCTATAATGGCGTAACTACGCGGCCCAAGCCCAGTGCCTAAAAATATATCGGTAATATCACGTTTGCGGCATTTGCTACCATTTAAAAAGTACAGCGATTGGCCATCGCGAGTTACCAAACGCTTAATAGCCACTTGGTTACGATCAGCAAAGGTATTGGGTAATTTACCTTGGGTATTATCAAATATGAGTTCAACAGAAGCTTGTGAGATGGGCTTGCGGTTAGTGGAGCCATTAAAAATAACATCTGTCATGGCATCGCCACGTAAATTTTTAGCTGAGCTTTCACCAAGCACCCATCGCACCGCATCAATCACGTTCGATTTGCCACAGCCATTAGGGCCGACAACACACGTCATTTGATCCGGAAATGGAATTTTAGTGGGCTCTACAAAGGATTTAAAGCCCGCTAATTTTATAGTGCTTAAGCGCATCTGTTTGTTTTACCAATTTTTATTATTTTTGTTAGTTGTTACAATTTAACCTATTTTTAGGCAAAAGGTTAAGCTTGGCGTTTAAAGTTATCTAAAATAATGCCCGTTGCCATTGCCACATTAAGTGATTCAGCGCCACCAAAGGCAGGGATGGTAATTTTATTTGTTACCAGCGCGGCACACTGCTGACGTATACCATGTGACTCGCTGCCCATTAATAACACCCCTTTCCCAGCAAACTGGCAATGATGGACATTCTCGCCCTCTAAAAATGCACCATAAATAGGCACATCCAAAGATGTTAAATAGCTAGGTAAATCAACTTGGCTTACCGATACACGAACAAATGACCCCATAGTGGCACTAATTGTTTTTGGGTTATACGGATCGGCACTGTCGGTGCTGGCAACAATGTGTTTTATGCCGTACCAATCAGCCACGCGAATGATGGTACCTAAATTACCCGGATCAGACACTCCATCTAAGGCCAATATTAAGCTGTTTTCATCGGGTAATGTGGTACTTGGCATATCAACAATGGCAATCGCCGCATTATTACTGACTAAAGTACTTACCTTTGTTAACTGCTCTTCATCTGCTGTAATAAAATGCGTTTGAGGGTATGCGCTTTGGTTATTATCAATAAAGTTTTGCGTTGCAAACACATCGGTTACTTTTAATGGGCTATTTAATAACTCCAGTACATTTTTTTCGCCTTGTACAAGGTATTGATTAAGTTGCTTGCGGTACTTCTTTTGGCCAAGCTGGCGAATTAGTTTAAGTTGGTTTTTTGAAATCATGTCAGCCCCGTTAAATTATCTGCACAGTATACCAGAGGAGACTTAAAGTGCAGCCCTATAAACAGCAAAAGCAATAAAATTAGCCTACTTACAATAAGCTAGCTAATCATAAAGATTGTTTTTATTCTCTAAAAAGGGTAAATTTACAAAAAATTACAAGGACTTTTTTTAAATGGAATCAATACACCCAACTTCATCTGAGTCAAACCAAACACCCTCCTCTATTTTTAGCGGTAAAGTACAATTTAGCGGCAAAAGCGGCGAATTTTTTGGCATATGGAGTGTCAATATACTGCTAAGTATTATTACTTTAGGAATTTATTCTGCATGGGCAAAAGTACGCACCTACCGTTATTTTTACGGTCATACGCGTATCGACGGTCATAGCTTTGACTACCTAGCCACTCCTATACAAATTCTAAAAGGCCGCATTTTAGCGGTAATCGTGTTTTTAATTTACACCATACTAAGCAGCCTCGCACCGGCGATAGGCCTTTTATTTGCTATTGGCTTTTTATTTTTATTGCCGTGGATCATCAACCAAGGTCTGCGTTTTAATATGCGTATGACTCGCCATCGTAATGTACGCTTTGCCTTTTCAGGTAATTACGGCGATGCATTTATTAACTTTGTTTTATTGCCTATTGCAAGTGTATTCACATTACACCTATTACTGCCGTATGTATTAAAGCGAATTGATCAATATATGCATGAAAACATCAGCTATGGAAATAAACCACTTACAGTAAATCTTCAGGGCGAACGCTATTACATCGCAGCACTTATTACCCTAGGAGTTGCAATAGGTGGCTTAGTTATTTTTGGCTTCTTTGCTGGTGCAAGTGCCTTAACTATCGATAACTTAAACACACAAAACTTTAGCCTTTCGACAATTGTAGTGCCGCTATTAATTGCTACGTTGTATGTTGCGTTTTTAACACTGGTAGGCGCTGTTTATCATTCGCTTATTCGAAATCATATTTTTAATAACAGTGAATTTACAGAAGTCGCTACCTTTGATTCGAACTTAAAAGCCATTGACTATGCCATCTTACTATTTACTAATGTATTGGCAATTATATTTACCTTAGGACTGGCCTACCCTTGGGCTAAAGTACGCAGAGCAAAGCTGTTAGCATCGGTTACTGAAGTCACTATTTATAGCGGCGCACTTTCGTTGATTGATGTTGCACAAAATGAGCAGTCATCATTTGCTGAAGAAGCGGCCAATGTGTTTGATATTGATATTTCACTCACCTAATGAGTAATTATCCTATTTTTGGCTGTTATTATTATCCTAATAGCAGCCAACATATTAAAAGCTATGCACACCTTTCCCATGAGCAAATAACACTTGTTGACTCTGAGAATACGACGTTACTTGCATCAACAATAGACAATTGCCAACTTGATAGCCCGTTACCTGGCATGGCGTCAGAGTTAAATTTTGCTGATGGTGGGCGATTTATTCCTCAAGATGTAGAATTTAGGTGGCCATTCGCGCTTAAAGAGCATGGACTCAGTGAACGCTTAGAAAAAAATAAGATTCTTATTGTTGCATCCGTGCTGCTAATTCCCCTATTACTTTGGTTAATTTTATACCGCTTAATACCATCAGTAGCCGTTTATAGCGTTAACTTAGCACCTGCCTCGGCAATTGAAACGATGGGAGAGCAAACGCTCAGTGTAATAGAAAAAGTCGCATTGGAACCTTCTCAACTTTCCACTAATAAGCAATCAGAAATACAGCAACAATGGCGTTTAATGCTTAACTCGCTCAATTTAGACAGTGCAAAGTTTAGGCTATCTTTTTATCAGTCTGATTATTTTTCAGCTAATGCGTTTGCTCTTCCAAATGGTCGGGTTGTAGTAACTGACGAACTTGTTGATCTATTAAAAAATGACCCTGATGCCCTGCGTGCTATTTTACTTCATGAAATTGGTCATGTTCAGCACCATCACAGCATTCGCCTTGCAGCACAAGCTGCAGCGAGCACCGTTGTATTTGCAGTTATTTTTGGTGACTTAGAAGGTATATTAGAAGTCGTGCTTGGCTCTGGCTCATCTTTTTTACAACAAGCGTTTTCGCGAGATATGGAACAAGAAGCCGATGTATATGCGATTAAAAACCTTTTAAAATTAGGCTATTCTAACCACGACTTTGCTGATGCAATTGAAGCACTGGAAAATAATTTACAAGCGCAAGAAGGGAGCTATGATGATACTTGGTTAAAGTATTTATCAACGCACCCAAGTTCTCAAGAGCGAATAGAATATGCGAGGCAATATAAACCACAATGACCCCTGAACTAAATTTGCTCTTATTGGTTATCATTATGATAACCCTAGGCTACGGGTTTATTTATCCGCGCTTTGCAGGTAGCAGCTTTAAAAAAGTATCGGTGCAAGATTTATTCGCAACAGGCATTACACTATTAATTGCATCTAGCCTTTATTACAACTCGGGCGTGCAATTTAGCTGGTTAATATTTGAAGTTAATTGGTTTTGGTTTACTTTTTTAACTTACGTCATAATCGAAATTCCGGTGTTTTTTATTTATGCTAAAAAGCACAATATGCAGTTTTAATAGTCTTTTATTTTCATACAAAAAAAGCGCCAAATTGGCGCTTTTAAAACTGCATTAACACATATTAATATTTATGCTTAAATGCCCACAAATGCAGTAATTCACTGGCAATCGTTGCTGCAGCAATGGCGGTAAGCTCACTTTGGTCATAAGAAGGCGATACTTCAACCACATCCATTCCCACCATATTAACCCCTTTCAGTGCGCGTAAGATTTTAAGCACTTTATCAGAGGTTAAACCACCACACACGGGTGTGCCCGTACCTGGTGCAAAGGCGGGGTCTAAACAATCTATATCAAAGGTTAAGTAAACCGGTAAATCACCCACTCGCTCAATAATCTGAGCTGCAATATCATTCGCATGCAGATCATTGGCTTGCATGGCATCAATCACTGCAAACTCATGCCTGCTTTGATCAAAGTCAGTACGAATGCCTAGCTGAATACTGTGATTAACATCAATTAACCCTTCCATTGGCGCATGATAAAACATGGTGCCGTGATCAAAACGCGAGCCGTTGCTATAGGTATCGGTATGCGCATCGAAGTGAACTAATGCCATTTTGCCATGAATTTTTGCATGTGCGCGCAATAGTGGTAACGTTACGAAATGATCGCCACCCAAGCCTAATAATGTTTTACCTTGGCGAAGTATTTGCTCTGCCGCCATTTCTAATTGCGCGGTAAAATATTCCGGGTCACCTACCGGATAAGTAAAGTCGCCAGCATCCGCCACGGTTAAGCGCTCAAACAATGGAAATGTCCATGGATATTTTGTATCTTCCCATGCTAAATGTACCGATGCTCTGCGAATAGCATCAGGCCCTAAGCGGGCACCAGGGCGCCCTGAAGTGGCTAAATCAAACGGTAGACCCAATACCACTACATCGGCTTCAATCGCGTTAATGTTTTGTACCATAGGACGACGTAAAAACGTCATCCCATTTGAGTACAATGAGTGGTCAACACAACCAAACAAGCTAGACATTGCTTATAACTCTTCTAAATAAGTGTAGCCATCAAGGCCGCTTTGCAACTCGTCTAAAACGCTTTGCTGTTCATCTGCTGCAATTTTTGCGCTGACTAACTGCGCATATGACTGCTGAAAACCTTCAACATCTAAATGCACATAACGCATCATGTCAGCCACAGTATCACCATGATTAATCTCTGTAATGCTAGCAATACCTTGCTCATCCATATTGACAATAGCACTGTGCGTATCACCAAATAAGTTATGCATATCGCCTAAAATCTCTTGATAGGCACCTACTAAGAAAAAACCCATTAAATAAGGTTTATCTGCTGTAAACTCTGGTACTGGCAACGTACTTTCAATACCTTGACCATCAACATAATGCTCTAATGCGCCATCTGAATCACAGGTGATATCTAGTAACACAGCCCGTTTTTGTGGAGCTTGCGTTAAACCACTTAAAGGCAACACCGGAAACACTTGGTCAATACCCCACGCGTCTGGCAATGACTGAAACAATGAGAAATTGACAAAAAACTTATCGGCTAAACGCGCATTCAGATCATCAATAATCGGTCGATGAAAACGATTTTTGTTATCCATTAATTTATTAAGCTCATAACACACACGCAAATTAATTTGCTCGGCCCATGCGCGCTGAGTTAAATCTAATAATCCCATCGCAAATTGGCTATGCGCTTCGGCTAAATCACCTTGGCTGTCGTGAAAAATTTCAATTAATGCACGGTCATCAGTAAGTACATGCAATTGTTGCCATGAAATCCACATATTTTTAAGTAATTGCGGCGCATCATCTGCTGGCGCTTCTATTTCTTCCGGTGTATACGTTTCGGTGCCAATTACATTAGAAATCAGCACCGCGTGGTGCGCCGTTAATGCTCTTCCCGACTCTGAAATAATGGTAGGAAAAGGCTGTTCATACTGCTTACAAATATCACCTATGGTGTACACAATATTATTTGCGTATTCGGCTAAACTATAGTTCATTGAGTTGTGTGATTGACTGCGCGTGCCGTCGTAATCAACCGCTAAACCGCCCCCTACATCAAGGCACTCTATGTGTGCACCCAACTTACGTAATTCACAATAAAAACGAGCAGCTTCACTTACACCTAAGCGTACATCACGAATGTTGGCCATTTGCGACCCTAAGTGAAAATGCACAAGCTGTACTAAATCAAGCTGATCAGTTTCTTTTAAACGGTTTACTACATACAGCACTTGTGAAGCAGACAACCCAAACTTCGATTTTTCACCGCCACTGGCCTGCCATTTACCCTTGCCTTGCGAGGCTAAACGCACACGAATACCAATGCGCGGTTTTACATTCAGCTCTTTAGCTTGGCTAAGCACCATGTCCAGCTCAGACAATTTCTCAAGTACGATATACACTTTATGGCCCAGCTTTTCGCCAATCAGCGCTAAGCGCACATATTCTTTATCTTTGTAGCCATTACACACAATCACCGCACTGGTTTTTTCAGCCAATGCTAATACGGTTAATAACTCTGGCTTGCTGCCTGCTTCTAAACCTAGCTGTTTTTTTTCTACTTGTGCTTGGCTGGCAACAATTTCTTCAACGACTTCGCGTTGTTGATTTACTTTAATTGGATAAACTAATAAATAGTCTTTTGGATACCCATAGCTTTCTATTGCGGTATTAAATGCGCCACATAAGCTATGCACACGATGGTGTAAAATTTGTGGAAAGCGAACGAGTGCTGGCAAACTTAAGCCTTTTTCTTCAAGCTGCTTAGCAATGTCTGTTAGTGCAATGGTTTGCTGTGGGGCATCAGCCTTTGGCGCAACATACACATCACCTTGATCATTAATACCAAAAAAACCTTGGCTCCAATGACGAACGTTGTAGCTCGTACGAGCTTGTTCAAGTGATGTTGTCTCTTTCATTTATCTTTCTCTTTTATTTATGAATGCCAAACCGGCTAGTTGCGCGCATTAAAAGAAAAATAGCGATTCATGTCCAACAAGTATTTCTACTCGTAACGAGTGAGGATTAAAATTGATAAAGAAAAACAGTAAATAGCGTATTATTAGCTGAGCGCAAGCTCCATAAATAGGCTGTTCGGGTTTTCTGTGTATTCACCAAAAGGGGCACATTGTACAAACCCTAAATTCTCGTAAAGATGGATTGATTGTCTTTGCTTTGGCCCTGTTTCTAGCTTTATGATTGGGATTTCTTCTTCGCCAGCATGGTGTAATAATATTTGCATAATACGGCGCGATAAGCCTTTTCCGCGATAACTAGGTTTGACATATAAACGGCGTATCTCACCATAGGGCTGGGTATCAAACTGCATAACAATCGCCCCACAAGCAATAATCCCCTCTTCATTTTTCAAGCCTATTGCATAGACATTGGGTTGGCCCAATTGACTAACAGACAATGACTGTGCTGTCGCTACTGGATATAAAGAATTAATAAGTCTGTCGATATCAGAAAAAACATTAATCACATCGGGATCATCAGGGGTTAAATCTATTAACTGCATAGGTTATCTCTAATTTATTTTCTTATTTGTTAGCAAACTATAACGCATTGTAACAAATGAACAATAACTATGTTTTATGTCATTACTTTTAAAAAATACCGACACAAAATTATTATTGCAAAATAAAAAACAATAGTTTGACCTACATGTACTATGACGGGCGTATAATGCAATCAATTAGAGTGTAAATTAGGAATAAATAATGTGGTTTAGCCCAAAAAAAAGAAAACAGGCGTTTGCAAAACAGCTAGTTAGTACACACGAAGCAGCTGCGATTATCGTTAACAACGACAACACTGTTATTGCAGTGAATGACGAGTTTACATCGCTAAGTAAGACACTTAACCAAACTAATGACACTAATACATTAACTTATTTAAATAAACGTTATAATCCAACAAGCAAAACCATTGCTTGTGGAAATAACTTGTTTTTAACCCAACACATTAGCCCGCTTACATTAAAAGAGCTTGATACATGCTCGCTTCATGTATTTAAACCTGAGCCTGTGAGAGTGTTAGATGAGCAAGCTTGGCAAACACTTCTGAGTTTAGGTGAAGATATCTATGCAGTCTTCGATGATAACTCAAAGCTTGTTGCGAATAATTTAGATACGTCGAACAGTGCCGACGCTGCACTACTGCCCAAAGAAAACACTAAATTGCTAAACGTTTTACAAGATGCTTTAAATAGCGAACACGGTTCACTGTGTTTATCTATAAAAGACAATATTTATTATAATGTTGCCCACACTACTTTTAACTTCAATAATACCTTGTTGTCTGCATTTGTATTATCAAAACAATCACAAGTTGAAGACTATAAGCAATTTGAACTGTTATCTAAGGTGGTCAGCAATACCAGTACTAGTGTACTTATTACCAATAAAGATGGCTTAGTAGAATATGTTAACCCTGGCTTTGAAGTACTTTCAGGTTATACACTTGCAGAAGTAAAAGGCAAAAAACCAGGCAATTTCTTGCAGGGAGAACAAACAGACAAAGAAACCGTTAAGCGGATTTCAAAAAACCTTAAAAACAAACAACCATTTTATGAAGAAATACTAAATTTTGATAAAAATGGTGTGCCATATTGGATTGTTCTGTCGGTAAACCCAACATTTGATGATAATGGCCAGCACACAGGGTTTGTGGGCGTCAGTTCAGATATTCGCGAAATTAAGCGCCAAGTACTTGAACAAATAAACCAAAAAGATGCAATAAGTAGCCACTCGGCTGTGATTGAGTTTAATGAAGATGGCCAGTTCCTATCTGCCAATGAGTATACCAAAAAGCAATTAAACATATCTGAGAGCTCAAACATAGCGAGTGTGTTTGGTAATTTAAGGGATCATTTAGATGCTTCACGTATTCAAATACTCAACCAAGGCAAGCCGACTGAAGTAATGATGTCATTGACGCATCAAAATGAAGACGTAACGCTAGATTGCATTATTTCTTCTATTACCGATTTAAACGGTAAGGTTTCTAAATACGTTGTATTTGGTAGTAATGTCTCTTCTAGAAACAAATTGGTTACTGGAACGCATCAATCAATGTCAACCGTATTAGGGAAAATTCAAACTACGGTCACCACCATCAATGCCGTGGCAGATCAAACTAATTTACTTGCTCTTAATGCGGCCATTGAAGCTGCGAGAGCTGGTGAAGCTGGACGAGGTTTTGCCGTGGTTGCTGACGAAGTACGTAACCTTGCCAAAACATCAAACGAAGCAGCGGCACAAATTGGACTTTTAATAAATGAAACTCAAACGCACGTTGACGAGCTTGCTTCATTTTTAAAATAATTAAATAGTTTGAAAAAACTTAACAAACTTGCTCAATCAACAAATTAAACTGTTTGTTAGTGAATTATTTTAATCCGGTAGAGTCTGTGTGGCCTGAAGAAATGTGGCTGTTTTTTGTTAAAATTTAAGCGATGTATAAAATAGAAAAAGGCGCTAACGAGCGCCTTTTTTATGTGCTATTAGAGCCCTTGCTCATCTGCCATTTTTTTAACTATTTGTGGTGCTGTCCACAGTGACGGTAGTAACACAAAGGAAACTGGCACCGCGGTCACCACAATAAAGGACTGTAGCGCTGAAATTCCGCCCTCGCCAATTGAGATGAGTAATGCAGCCATTACCCCCATCATAACTCCCCAAAACACACGAATTGATGTTTGCGGATGATCGGTACCGGTCATCACCATAGATACCGAGTACGTCATTGAGTCACCGGTTGTTGCCACAAAAATAGTGGTCAGCACTAAAAATAATACCGACACAACAAACCCCATGGGTAACTGCTCAGTAATGGCTAACAATGCCGCTGGTAAATTAAGCCCTGCGAAAGGTTCTGATATAACACCTGGATTATTTAACTCAAAAAATATGCCTGAGCCACCCACAATGGTAAACCAAAAGCAGGTGATCACTGGCGCAACCACAGAGATGAGTAAAATCATTTCACGGATAGTTCGGCCACGCGATATACGCGCAACAAACATCGCCATTAAAGGGCCATAACCTAAAAACCAGCCCCAAAAGAATACGGTCCACCAGTCTAACCATGGTTTATCGGCACGAAACGTAGCCATAGGAATAAAGTTATCTAAGTACAAGCCAAACGATTGGATGTAGCTATCAATAATAAACGCAGTGGGCCCCATCAGTAATATAAACAACATCAGCACTACAGCCAAAACAACATTAAAACGACTTAACAGCTGAATACCTTTAGTAACGCCACTTACCGCTGAAAGTGTGTAAATGCCAATTAAACTAAATAAAATAACTACTTGTGTGGTGTAGGTGTCAGGAATACCAAACAATTTATCTAGGCCAAAACTCACCTGTAAGCCTAAAAAACCAATTGGACCTACAGTGCCAGCAACCACAGCGAGTACACAACATGCATCAACAATTGTACCAAGCGCCCCTTTCATAACACGATCGCCAAATACGGGATAAAGCAAAGTACGAGGTTTAAGCGGTAAGCCTTTTTCGTAATGAAGATGCATATAAACAATGCCCGTTAAGCTGCCTAATATAGCCCAGGCTAAAAATCCCCAGTGCATAAAGCTTTGTGCAAGTGCGTTATAAGCGGCATCGTTAGTGCCTGTTTCACCACCAAATAGCGGTGGCGGAGAAATAAAATGTGCCATTGGCTCTGCTGCGGCCCAAAATACGCCGCCACCAGCAAGCAAAGTACACATAATAATACTTATCCACTTAAAGGTAGAAATTTCAGGGGTTTTTAAGCCACCCAGTACCACTGAGCCAGTGCGGCCGATAGCTAAGAAAATGCCAATCACAAAGGTTAATAAAAGTAGGACTTGCCAAAAGGCGCCAAATATTTTGGTTGAGAAGGCAAAGGCCGTATTTATCCAATCAGACATCAGTTTAATGTCGTAAAGGGCCAGCGCGGCAAATAAAACTAATATACCGCCACTGATTAAAAATACGGGTATATCAACCCCATCAAGAAACTTAACTCGGGAAGAATGTGTTTCACCCGACTTTAAAGTTGCTTTAGTGGTATTCATTTATCGCTCCTAATGGTTCTTTAAAGTTACCGACATAGCGACACACCATGACATCACACTAAACCCTAGTTTCAACAAACGACAAAGCAACTCAAAAGCGAGTTTTAAGTACTTGTCATGTTCACGTTTAGGTAATGTCACAACAAGTAGACTTATTGCCAATTCCTGACTAGTTTAACGCGTTAAAAACGCTAAACCAATGCCTCAGGAATGATTTGTGTAGTAGTTACACAATAATAAAAGATAAATTACATCACGGTATCAAACAAACAAAAAATATACATTTTTGCTTTAGCAAAAGCGCGGTACGTTATTAAACGTTGCTGCGCAGTGGGTACGCAAACAACGCGGCTTATCGATTAGGGCAACTAAACCTGTCGCTCTGTTAGTGATAAATACAGGGTTATTGATGCTGTTTATGCCATGTTAAATAGTTGCTGTACGTTAATGGTTTTGCAAATAAATAACCCTGCACAGCATTCACGCCCATCGACTTTAATATTGTTAGTTGCTCAGCACTTTCGACCCCTTCGGCCACAATGTTAATATTTAAGCTATGACCTAAGCCAATAATAGATTGCACAATACTTTGACCCGATGCGCTATTGAGCACTTTATCAATAAAGCTTTTATCAATTTTTAACTCATCAATAGGAAAAACGCTTAAATGTTTTAAACACGAGTAGCCCGTACCAAAGTCATCAATTGAAAACACAAATCCCTGCGATTTTAATTCTTCCATTTGCTTTACGGTCCCCATCAAGTCACCCGCCAACATTGATTCAGTGATCTCTAATTTAATTCGAGTTGGCGAGACGTCAAACGCTTCAATTGCTTTAAATAGCTCACCTTTTAAAGTGGAAGAATTAAACTGACATTGGCTAATGTTAATTGATACGCTAAAGCTGTCATCGAGTAAGTTATTATCTCGAAGTGTTTCAAGTAAAATACAAATATCTCTTAATACAATATTTTGTAACTTTTGAATTAAGCCAAATTGCTCGGCAATTGGAATAAATGCATTAGGGGGGATAAGTCCTTTGGTTGGATGATTCCATCTTATTAATGCCTCAGCACCCACAAGGGTTCCATCAATTGCTAATTGTGGCTGAAAATAAGCACAAAACTCATCGCACGCGATAGCCCTGACAATGTCAGTTTCAAGCTCAGTTTGATTTTCCAGTAAGGTTTGCAGTGCGGGGTCGTAAAAGCTACTACTATTACCGCCTTTCATTTTAGAGCGATACATAGCGGTATCTGCAAATTTTAAAATATTAGCGGTTATGGCATTGCTCGTGTTAATCAAACAAATACCAATACTACAACTGACCTGAAACGCTAAATCGCCCACTTCAAATTTTTCATAAAAGACACTTTGTACTTTTTTAGCAATCAACTCAGATTCACTATTAGCTTGCATGTGGCTATCACCGACATGCTCGATAAGAATAATAAATTCATCACCACCGACTCGTGCGAGGGTATCTGCCGGGTTCAAAATAGCTGTTAATCGCTGTGATAACTCAACCAGTATTTCATCGCCTGCATTATGACCTAGTGAGTCATTTATGCGTTTAAAATTATCTAAATCTAAAAATAAGAGTGCGCCAGAATGATCAGACTGCTTAATTCGCTCCACATACATACTGAGCCTATCATTGAGCATTCTGCGATTAGGAAGGTTAGTGAGCGGATCGAAAAATGCTAACCGTTGTACTTCTTCTTCGGCAGCTTTGCGATTAGAGATATCTCTGGCCATCCACACCACATGTCTCAGTGACGGGTTATTAGGCTGGTAACTTTCAAGTGGAGCTGTTCGCCCTTCAAATGTAAGCTGCTTACCTTTTATATTGAGCTGATATTCAAACACTTGAACTTCATTAGTTTGCAACGTTTTGTCAATCACCGCCAGAATAGGATTTGCATCTTCAGGAGGCATAATATCTCTGACATTTTGATTAATAACGTGCTCTTGGCTTAAATATAAACTTTCATTAGCTGTGCCGTAAACATTGGTATACTCCCCCTCTTCACTCAAAATGAGGGTTAGATCAGGAAGCACTTTTGTAAAGGCTTTAAACTTTTCATTACTTTGCTGTAATTCAAAAAGCAACGCGTTTAATCTTAGTGACTCGGTGTGCTTTTCAAGAGCAATACTGGTGAAATCAACAAAAAAATCTATTAATTCTAAATCTTGTGGTGTCGGTGACTTTGCGCTGTCATGATAAATTGCAAAAGTGCCTAATATGTCTGATTTTGTTGAAATAATGGGGGTAGACCAACATGACCTTAAACCATAACTTAACGCCAATGCTCTATAATCATCCCATAATAGCGATGTTGAAATATCTGCGGCTATAATGCGTTTTTTTTCATAGGCTGCAGTACCGCATGAACCGACAGTTGGCCCTATTTTCACACCATTAATTGCTTGGCAGTAACCCTGTGCAATATTAGGTGCCGCGCTATGAAATAGCTGCTCTCCTTTGAGCGTTAATATAGAGCACTTTGCAGAGGAGTCTTCAATAAGCTCCTCAATAGATAAACAAATATTTTCCAGTACCTCATCAAGTGGCGCACCGAGTGCTATTTTCGATAATATACTTTGTTGCTGAGAAAGCAGCTTTCTGACTCTCATTATTTCAATCAAATTATATTCCTCAACAATCACTAACGCTAAATGCGTCGCTCTATTTTAGGGCCTGTTTATAATAATTTATTATAGTCTTTTGACTATACATAATATTGAAATCAGCATCTATGCTATTTTCGTCTATTTCACGAGCGTTTGCCATTCAATACAAGGTGGCGATTTGAAATGTACTTATCAACAAATCATTTATTTACATACCATCTGTAAATACCCTTTATTAAATACTTTGTTACTTAAAAGTACTGTTTAAAATCATCAAGCTATTTATAATAGCTAAAATAGTAATAATCGATGAGGTTAGTGTGCAAATAACACAAGGTATGGAATATTTTTTTTCAGGGTTTAAGTTAATTAGTCAAAAAGGGCTAAAACGCTTTGTACTTATACCCCTACTTATTAATATTTTATTATTTGGTAGCTCCTTATTCTTTTTATTTGGCTGGCTTAGTGATGGCTTTAATGCCGTAAACGCCATGCTCCCAGAATGGCTAAGTTGGCTCGAATGGTTAATGTGGCCAATTGCTGTGCTGGTGGTGCTGTTTAGTTACAGTATGTTATTTACCGTTATTACTAACTTTATCGCCGCACCTTTTAATGGCTTACTAAGTGAAAAGGTAGAGCTTTACTTAACTGGTCAAAAAATTAACGACGACGGATTAGCTGATTTAGTTAAAGATGTTCCGCGAATGCTGGGCCGGGAATGGACTAAGCTTTGCTACTACCTCCCACGCGCTATCGGCTTTTTTATTTTATTGTGGGTACTACCTGTAATAGGCCAAGTGCTATGGGTGCTTTTTACCTGCTGGATGTATGCGGTGCAATATAAAGATTATGCTTTTGATAATCACAAAATTAGCTTTACACAAATGAAAAATGACTTAAAAAGCAAACAAGGGTTATCTTATGGGTTTGGCTTTGCCGTGATGCTGCTAACCGCTATCCCATTTGTAAATTTAATTGTTATGCCTGTGGCGGTATGTGGTGCCACACGATTATGGGTTGAAAATTACCGACCACAATACCGTAGTTAAAATAAAAAATGGGCCACTTGGCCCATTTTTTATACTCGCTAATAGATTAACTATATAAGCTCTGTGGCACTTTAGTGACATTTAAGTGCACCGTTATTTCTTCACGATCATGGTATAAATGCTTAGCTTGAAGTTCATAGCTTATGCCGTACTTCGCCATTTCTTCTCTGATCATTTTTAAACATTCATACACACTATCAAAGCGTTTTTTCATCGGTAATTTCAGATTAAAAATAAGCTCTTTTGCATAAGCATTTACTGCCCAGTCAATCATCAAGTTAGTCACTTTAGTCGGCTTTTCTACCATATCGCAAACCAACCAAGTGATGTTTCTTTTTTCTGGACGGTATTTAAAACCATCTTCTCTAAAATGCTTTACCTGACCCGTTTCCATTAAACTTTCGTTCATTGGGCCGTTATCTATCGCGCTAACAAACATACCACGGCGAACTAACTGATAAGTCCAGCCACCTGGGCATGCACCTAAATCAACGCTGCGCATCCCAGCTTGTACGCGTGAATCACGCTGTTGCTCAGGAATAAACACATTAAACGCTTCATCTAACTTAAGCGTTGAACGACTTGGGCCATCGCTTGGCATACGTAAACGTAAGATCCCCATAAAAAAAGGAGAGTTGTTATAACTATATGAGTAACCCACATACGCAGTATTATTAGCTAAAAACAGCACATGCATTACTGGGCGATTTGCTTTTGGCTCACGCAATACAGTGTTTTGTTTCTCGAGGGCTTTTTTAAGCGGAGTTGATATTTTTTTACAAAAAGTCAGTAACTCTTTGCCCTCGTTGGTATCGGGTGTTTCGACACGAAGCTCAGAACACAAAGTAAAATCTTTTGCGGCATCTACAATAGCGCCTACTCTATCTTCTACGGGCATATTTTCAATTAGGTTACCGGCAAACCATTGGCGTGCAAACACCATATTTTTAAAATCAACTTTTTTGATTATTTCGTCGCTGTGCTGCGCTTCAAAACATTCATAAATAACATAACCGGTATTTGGTTTTGCTTTTACATACCCAGCAAATCCTTGTTCGGCAGCGTGAAACGTTATTTCAGCAGCGGCATCGTTTTCAAAACCACTACGACAGTAAATCACAACACTAGACATATTAACCCTTAAACTCTTTAAAACTTAAATCGTGCAACTTGCACTAAAATAACTATCCAACCAATAATAAAGCACAGCCCACCCAATGGGGTAATTGGGCCCAGCCACTTCAACCCTGTTAAAGCCAATAAGTATAAGCTGCCACTAAATAACAACGTACCGGCAATAAAAAAACCACCCGCCATACTGAGGTGCATACCCCACTTAATTAAAATAGCCACTGCAATTAACGCCAGCCCATGCACCATTTGATACTCAGCGGCGGTTTTAAAAATACCAATGGAGTACTCTGATAAACGACTTTTCAGACCATGAGCAGCAAATGCGCCCAGTATCACTGAAAGCATGCAAAAAAAGCTGCCTGCTAATAAAAATAGTTTAATCATGTTTATCCTCTTTTAAATTTTCAAGCGTATTCTTTATAAAGCTTGCTGCCTGTATTGCCGCAGCATTCAGGTTTTGTTGCTCAGTCACGCCACTTTTTTTACGCGGTTTTAGTGAGTGGTCACCATCCGTTAACCATACATACTTTGGCTGCTTTGGCATGGCCATTGTGGCAAGCTCTTCGCGGGTGCCAAAGGTATCCCTTTCCCCCTGTAATACTAAAAAAGGACACGGTATGTCTGCAAAATGATCTGTACGCAGTTTTTCTGGCTTGCCCGGAGGATGAAACGGATAACCAAACGCAAGCACACCTAAAACAGGATGAGAGGTCGAACAGGCAAGCATCGATGCCATGCGCCCGCCCATTGATTTACCCCCTATAAATAGCGGTAAATTTGCATCAGCTTGAGTCACTATATGTTCAAAATAAGTAAGTAGTTTAGGCGCTCGCTCTGGTGGGCGACGTTTGTTAGTTTGTTTAGCAATTTGCATATATTCAAAATCAAACAAGCCAACGTCAATACCGTACTCACTGAGTTGTTTAGCCATGATTTGCATAAACTCAGAATCACTGCCAGCCCCTGCGCCATGAGCAAATATAAACTGTGCGATTGCCGGTTGCTGACTACTTCTAACCCATTCGATGCTCATTAATATTCTTGCTCCTGCTCAACTAAACTTAACATCCAGTCTTTAAACGATACAATTTTGCCTAACTCATTTTGTGACTCACGGATCACTAAGTAATAGGCATTTTTACTCTCTAAACTGTGATTGAACGGGATCACTAAACGTCCTGCATCAATATCTGGTTTTGCTAGTACGCTGTTACCAATTGCAACACCTTGGCCATGTACCGCAGCTTGTAACACCATAGAAGAATGACTAAATATAGGTCCTTGGTTAACTTGTACATTACGTACGCCGGCGGTTTTCATCCAGGTTTTCCAGTTTTTACGGGTGGTGTCATGTAGCAAGGTATGGTTTGCTAAATCACTGGGTTGGTTAAGCGCTCTGGGGCCATTTAACAGTAACGGGCTACATAACGGCACTAAATACTCAGTGTGCAGTTTATAGGCTTGCACCCCACTCCAATGACCGCGACCATAATAAATTGAGATATCAACATCGTCTGTTAACGAGTTTTCATCCTGATCTTGGGCTTTAATTCGCACATCAATTTCTGGGTGTAATTCGTTAAATAAGCTCAATCGAGGAATGAGCCATTGAATCGCAAAACTGGGGGTTAAACTTACGGTTAACGAGCCTTTGGCACCACGAGCTAATAGCTTTTCAGTTGCATCTATTAGCTGAGTAAAAATCTCTTTAATATCTAAAAAGTAACCTTGGCCTTCTTCGGTTAATAATAACGAGCGATTTTTACGTAAAAACAGCTTTAAGCCTAAATGCTCTTCAAGCGTTTTTATTTGATGACTCACCGCAGCTTGCGTGACATACAACTCTTCTGCGGCTTTAGTAAAGCTTAAATGACGTGCTGCAGCTTCAAAAGCTTTCAGCGCGTTTAATGGAGGAACTCGTCTTGACATGGCAACCAAGCTTAGAATTAGTTTTTCTTATGCGGTGAATTATATACCTATGCTAGGAAAGAGTATATTCAAGCCATAAAAAAAGCGACCTAAGTCGCTTTTTAAAGTGCTAATCAACTTTATAAATCGCTAGCACTGGTATCAAGAGGGGCAAAGCTCTTGATTAAATCATCCACCGCTTTCATTTGCGATAAGTACCCTTCTAACTTGCTCAATGCTAATGCACAGGGGCCATCACATTTTGCTTCATTTGGATTGGGGTGCGCTTCAATAAATAAGCCTGCGATACCAAGAGCCATGCCGCTACGAGCAAGTTCGGCAGCTTGGGCACGACGACCATCGGCTGAGTCTGCTCGACCGCCAGGACGCTGCAGTGCATGAGTTGCATCAAATATAACGGGAGCCATGGTTTTCATATCATCCATACCTAGCATATCAACCACTAGGTTATTATAGCCAAAGCTTGAACCACGTTCACATAAGGCCACATTATTATTTCCGGCTTCATTAAATTTAGTAATGATATGACGCATTTCATGCGGAGCTAAAAACTGTGGCTTTTTCACATTAATAATCGCGCCTGTTTTAGCCATTGCAACCACCAAGTCTGTTTGACGAGCCAAAAACGCCGGTAGCTGAATAACATCAACAACCTCTGCAACCGGTGCTGCTTGATGAGGTTCATGCACATCGGTGATAAGCGGAATATTAAAGGTATTTTTAATCTCTTCAAATATCTTTAAGCCTTCTTCCATGCCTGGACCACGGTAAGAATTGATGGACGAGCGATTGGCTTTATCAAATGACGCCTTAAATACATAAGGAATATTTAATTTAGTGGTCACTTCAACATAATGCTCGGCAATACGCATCGCTAAGTCGCGTGATTCAAGCACATTCATGCCACCAAATAAAACAAAAGGTTTATTATTTGCCAGTTCTATTTCATTGATATTAATAACTTGGTTGTTCATTTTAATTCCTTATGGTGCAACTGCTTGCATCATTAATCCACAAATATACGCCATATATGTACCTACACCATAGCCAAGTACAGCTAATAATACGCCGACCGGTGCCAGTGACGGATGAAACGCAGCGGCCACAACAGGGGCAGACGCTGCGCCACCTACATTGGCCTGTGAGCCAACAGCCATATAAAATAATGGCGCTTTAATTAATTTAGCCACAATGAGCATTAAGCTTGCGTGAGTTAACATCCAAATTGCACCAATAACAAAATACATCGGTGAATCAAAAATCGCCATTACATTCATATGCAGGCCAATCGATGCCACTAAAATATACAAAAAGGCTGACGCCACTTTCGATGAACCAAACGCCTCAATATGGCGTACTTTGGTAAACGATAAGCAAATACCTATCGTCGTTGATATAACAATAAGCCAAAAGAACTTACTGTTTAAACTGTATTCTTTTGCCCACGCATAATTATTGGCAAAGAAGGGCCCTAAAATATCTGCACAAAAGTGCGCTAAACCGGTAATACCAAAGGCAATAGCAATAATCATCATGTAATCATTTAGCGTTGGCATACGCGCATGCTCTGCATGGTATTTTTCAACACGTTGCTTTAAGTCTTCAATCGCGGTGGTATCTGCACCGGCTTTAGCGTCAATCGCTTTATGATTAGCTGCCATTAATAATAATACTGCCATCCATAAATTAGCCACTATCACATCCACGGTGACCATGGCTGAGAAAATATCGCCACCCACTTCAAACATTTCTTTCATAGATGCTTGGTTTGCACCGCCACCAATCCAGCTACCTGCAATGGTTGTCATACCACGCCAAACAGCGTCAGGGCCATGTCCCCCTACCGCTTCTGGATAAACAGCACTCATTATTAAAATAGCTAATGGGCCACCAATCACAATACCTACGGTGCCGGTTAAAAACATAATTAATGCTTTAGGACCTAAATTAATAATCGCTTTTAAATCAATACTGATGGTAAGCAAAATTAAACACGCTGGCAGTAAATATCGCGAAGCGACGTAATACACGTTAGATTGAGAACCATCAACAATACCAAAGGTATTTAACAATGACGGCAAAAAATAACACAGCAATAATGCCGGTACATATTTATAAAATGCCACAAGACCTGGGCGTTGACTATTTGAGGTTTTGAAAATAAACCCTAAAATAATCGCCAATAAACCAAGTACAACGGCATCATTGGTAATTAATGCAGTTTGGGGATCAGCCATAACATTTCCTATTTTTTTATTCTTAGTGGTGAGTTTTATGATTGTCTTCAAGTTCTTCAATTTGATGTAGAATGATTTCAATAGCAGGATCATCAGGACATTCATCAACAAAAAACTGTAAATCATCTCGTGCCATTTTAGGGCAGCCAAGCTGATTTAGTAAATAACCTCTGTCGCGTCGCTCATAGGGATCATCACCTAACATTTCCATTAATAAATCGACGCAAGTTAAGGCATGACCAAATTTATTTTCACTAATGAAAGACCATTTTTGCTGCGCTAAAAATAATTTATACACTTCGTCTTCAAAAATAAGCTCTAAAGGCTCTTGTTCTTGAGGATTTTCTTCATCAATATTTTCAGGAATGATGTACCAACTTTGTTGGCCACTGCTAGGGTCAACAAGATAACCCTCTTCATCACTCATTGCGACGTGAATGCCCACTTCGCCTTGAGTTATGCTTACACTGGCATCGAGTTTAGCATGCTGTAAAAAGTGGCATAACAAAATAGCTAAGGTTGTCGGTGTGCCACTGCGCATAGACAAGGTGTAGCTGATGCTATTTAACTTATACTCAGGAACTTTCAAGCTTGATGCACTAAATAGCCACTCACTATAAAAGCTATCAAGTAGTTTATCTAGGCGATCGTGTTCGTCCGGCATCTGCTGACAAATAGACTCTATTTGCTGCTCAAACGCAGTGAGTATTTCAAGACTTGGTGTTAAGTCTATTTGAGGGTCCCATTTAGCTTCCGCTTTGATACAACGATATATAGCCGGCGGCAAAAAATCATCGTAAGCATCTTCTATATAAGATTCATCGTGTTCATCAAACCCGAGGGTGGTCATTCATACTACAACATTCTAGAAAACGAGGACGTAGTTTACCTAATTTTAAAGCTAGATACCAATAATCAGAAATGAATTGAAGAGGTAAGCTTTACACCTTTGGTGTGCAAAGCTTAAATAGGCATTGTTAATTATAACAACAGCGGGGCTTTAGCTGTTGCTAAGTAACCAATAGCTAAAATAACAGCGGTGTTAAGTACTAAAAATACGATTTTTGGAACGGTTGTCGTTTGTTTAGCGCTAATAATACCCACAACAATATAAACGATAACTAGAATAATTTTTTCTAATAACCAAAGCTGCTCTAATGGGTTTATTTTAGCCATTGCCATTAAACCGATGGCTGAGACAATTAATAAAGTGTCTATACTGTGGCTACCAATAAAAACCAATTTATTTTTGGCAAGGCTGCCACTGCCCATACGAGAAAAAGAACGTACGTAAAATAAAATAATACTCACTAGCGCAATGGCCATGTGTGAGTGTTTTAATGCTAAATAATCCATATGTATTGTTACTTCTGTTTAGTTATGTGTTTTGTCAGGAAAGCGTAAAAGTACCGCTTCGAGATCTTCAAGTTTATCATTAAATACATCAACAAGTTTAGGATCAAAATGCGTTCCTTTATTTGCGTTGATCTCCGCAACCGCTTCTTCAAGTGTCCACGCACCTTTATAACAACGTTTATGGCGCAGTGCATCATACACATCAGCCAATGCCACTATTCTGGCAAAAATATCAATACGCTCCCCCTTTAATCCACTAGGGTAACCAGAACCATCCCACTTTTCGTGGTGCTGCTGTGCGATTAATGCCCCTGCGCTGACTATTTTACGCGGTGAATCTTTCAAAATAGCATAGCCTTTTCCAGCATGAGTTTTCATAACTTCCCACTCTTCGCTATTTAACTTGCCAGGCTTATTTAAAATTGCATCCGGAATACCTATTTTACCCACATCATGTAAAGGCGATGCAAAGCGAATTAAATTCGCTTGCTCTTCAGATAACCCGTAGGCTAATGCTAATTCATAGCAAATATAAGCAACCCGTTTTACATGATTACCCGTTTCGCACGAGCGCTGTTCAACGGCTTCACTTAAACGATAAACAAGCTCTTGTTGTGTGGCTTCAACTTCAGTATGTAACTGCACATTTTCAAATGCCAACTGCACATTTTGAGAAAAGATTTCAATTAGGTTTCGTTGTGTATCCGTCAACTTTGACGGCACACCTGATACAAACAACATTGAATTATGGTTAAATTTACTGCTGCAATAAGCAAACAAATAATCATCTCTGTACACAATTGCTTTGTTAGCAAGGGCCTCTTGGCACGCTAACAGTTGGTCTTCTGCTAGTACGGTTTCTAGCTCTTCTCCCTCGCGCTTAGCAAAATCGCCGGTACCAGAGCAAACAATCAGTTTTTTATTCATCTCCTCTGACGGATTTTGTGCAACTAAGGTGGTGGCATACATGGCTTCATCAGCAACGTTTAGTAAAGAAGTAAGCTGCTGCATCACGCCTTCAATAAAGTTATCCATTGAATGGGTTGCAAAAATATTGCGCGAAGCGGTGATTATTTTTTCTAGCCCTTCACGCGATTGCTCAATCGAAATAATATCGCGATACGAGCGAAGACTTGCCATCATAACGGTGAATAATTTTTGTGCGGTAAGTTCTGTTTTAGATTTATAGTCATTAATATCGTAATTTACGATTACTTGGCGCTCGGGTGCTTGGCCTGGCTGCCCGGTTCGTAGAATAATGCGAATATAATTATTTTTAACGGTATCACGAATGTATTTTGCTACTTGCAAACCCGCATCGTCTGTTTCCATAACAACATCGAGTAGGATGATGGCCGCATCAGGATGATCATCAATCAACTTTTTCGCTTCTGCGCCGGAATAAGCACTAATAAACTCCAAGCGTCTATCTTGAAACTTAAAATCACTCAACGCTAAACGCGTAACAGCATGAACCTCGGGTTCATCATCAACAATTAGAACTTTCCATGTTCCTTGCTCTTCACTTACTACTTCAGGTGGTTGTTCATTTGAAAATAAAAAATCTTCCATCACAAAGAGTTCCTTAAAACATATGCAAACAAACAACGGGGCTATTTTTAATAAGTTAAGGCCATTGTCCGAAAGTTACGCGGTCGTTATTACCAAGATCTTTCACTGTGCTTACATTTATAAACGCCATTTGGTTGAATATATGGCGAACAGCTGCACTTTGCTCAAATCCGTGTTCAATTAAAAGATAGCCATTAGAATGTAAATAGTCACGTGATTGTGTAATTATTTGTTTAATATCAGCTAATCCAGCATCATCTGCAACCAATGCAGACAAAGGCTCAAAGCGCACATCACCTTGGTGCAAGTGTTTATCGTTATATTCTATATAGGGAGGGTTGGTTACAATTAGATCAAATTTTTTATTATTTAACGCGCTAAACCAATTGCTTTGTTCAACACACACATTATTTATCGCTAATCGTTTTTGATTACGTTTGGCCAGTGCCACCGCATCATCAATACGATCAACGGCAATAATATCCCATGTAGGCATTTCACTACCAAGCGCAAGTGCAATTGCTCCAGTGCCTGTGCCTAAATCGAGCACTTTGGCGTCATTTGGTACATTACATGCAAGCGCAAGCTCAACTAAGGTTTCTGTATCAGGGCGAGGAATGAGTGTTGTTGGATTTACTTCAAGCTGTAAACTCCAAAACTCACGATACCCTGTAATGTGCGAAACAGGTTCGCCGTTTAAACGACGCTCACATGCACGCTCAAACGCTTGTGATTGTTCATCCGTTAATTGTTTTTCTGGCCAAGTAAATAAATAACTACGTGGCTTTTGTAAAATATTAAGCAGTAGTACTTGAGCATCTAACTTTGCGCTATCACTACTTGATGCTAATAAATTAGCACCGGTAGTAATAGCGTTTTCAACAGTGAGGTTCACGATTAATCGTCGCCCATCGCTGCTAATAAGTCGGCCTGATGCTCTTGCATTAGCGGCTCAACCACAGCGCCTAAATCACCGGCTACCACTTCGTTTAAACGATAAAGCGTTAAGTTAATACGGTGATCGGTAATACGCCCCTGCGGGTAGTTGTATGTGCGAATACGCTCAGAACGATCGCCACTGCCCACTAAATTACGACGTTCAGACGCTTCAGCAGCATGACGTTTTTCATCTTCAGCCTGTTGCAAACGCGCCGCCAATACCGACATCGCTTTTGCACGGTTTTTATGTTGAGAACGCTCATCTTGACACTCAACCACAACACCGGTTGGTAAATGAGTAATACGAATGGCAGAGTCGGTTTTATTAACGTGCTGACCACCCGCGCCCGATGCTCTAAAGGTATCAACTTTAATATCGGCGGTATTAATTTCTATGGCCTCTGCTTCTGGCACTTCAGCCATTACAGCAACAGTACAGGCTGAGGTATGTACGCGCCCTTGGGATTCAGTTTCTGGGACGCGCTGTACACGGTGCACGCCTGATTCAAATTTTAATTGCCCATACACACCTTCACCGCTGATGTTAGCAATTACTTCTTTGTAGCCGCCATGTTCACCTTCGTTGGTCGTCACAACTTCTACTTTCCATTTTTTTGTTTCTGCGTAGCGGCTGTACATTCTAAACAAGTCGCCAGCAAAAATAGCGGCCTCGTCGCCCCCTGTTCCGGCGCGAACTTCTAAAAACACGTTGTTATTGTCTTTCGGATCTTTAGGCAACATAAGCACTTGAATGTCGTCTTCTAAAGTCGAAATTTGTGCTTTTGCTTCTTTATATTCTTCTTGTGCCATTTCGCGCATTTCAGGATCTGAATCTTTTAGCATTTCTTCAGCGCTACTCAAGTCTTCTTGTGCTTGCTGGTATGCTAAAAACGTTTTCACCACTTCTTCAAGCTCAGAGTATTCTTTTGAAAGAGTACGAAAGCGGTTTTGATCACTAATGACCGATGGGTCACTTAGTAGCGCTTGAACTTCTTCATAGCGCTCAACTAAGGTTTCTAATTTACGATAAACGGACTCTTTCATTTAACTGTTATTCCTGATCTATACCTAACATTTTTTTCAATTGGTTTAACTGAGCCACTTCACCTTTTTTCGCTGCATCTTGGATGGCACGGGTAGGCGCGTGCATTAAGCGATTGGTTAATTTATTGGCCAGCTCTAAAATTACTTTTTCTGCGTCTTTACCTGTATTTAGCTGACTAAGCGCCCTATCTACAAGTTCTGCTTTTGTTGTTTGTACATCATTACGGTAGTGGCGAATTAAATCCACTGAATCAAGCGAGCGCAACCACATAAAAAACTCTTTGGTGCGCTCACTAATAATAATTTGTGCTTGCTCTGCCGCTTGCTCACGAGCAGCCATGTTTTCACTAACAATGGCTTGTAAGTCATCGACCGAGTACAAGTAGGCGTCGTCGAGTTCACCGACTTGGCTTTCAATATCGCGTGGTACAGCTATATCAATAAACAGCATCGGCTTATAGCGGCGTTGTTTCAGTGCTTGCTCAACTACACCTTTACCAATAATGGGCAAAGTGCTGGCGGTGGAGCTAATCACAATATCAGCTTGATGCAAACGTTCAGGCAATTGTGCCAACGCAATAACATCGGCTGATACTTCATCGGCTAAACTGCGCGCTCTTTCTATTGTTCTGTTGGCAACAGTAATTTTTTGCGGTTCATTTTGGTATAAATGTTTTGCTACCAGCTCTATGGTTTCACCGGCACCAATGAGTAACACCTTGGTTTTATCCAGCTTTCCATAAATATGCTTTGCTAAATTAACTGCCGCAAAGGCAACCGATACTGCACTGGCACCAATGTTGGTTTCGGTACGGACTTCTTTTGCCACCGAAAACGTTTTTTGAAACAAACGATCAAACGTAACGCCCACCGCATCATGAGCTTTGGCACTATTATAGGCTTGTTTTATTTGCCCTAAAATTTGTGGTTCGCCTAACACCAGCGAGTCAAGCCCACAGGCTACACGCATCAAATGATTTATTGCAGCGCTGTCTTCATGACAGTAGATATTTTTACTCAGTTCATGTTCATCTAAACCATGGAAACTGGCCAACCATTGCAACAATGTTTGGGAATTTTGCTGTGCAAGGCTACAATACACCTCAGTGCGATTACAGGTAGAGACAATAACCGCTTCATTAAAGTCGGCATGGCCACTTAATTGTTGTAGCGCCTCTGAAATTTGCTCAGGCGAAAAGGCCACTTTTTCTCGTAATTCTACGGATGCGGTTTTGTGATTAATACCAAGTGCTATTATGGTCATATCTGCCAAATATTGCTGAGCCCTACTACATAGGCGGCAATTTTATCAAAAATCTCAGGAATATGGAAAGTAAGGAACAACATTTGACTCGACAATATTTGATTTTAACACTGCTATTTGTATTTTTAACCGGCTGCGTGAGTAAAAACAATTACAAAACAGAGCTTTACGAAGACTGGAAGTTACGCCTTGGCGAGCAAAAAACTTGGCAAGTAGACGGTAAACTTGCGTTTATTAGCCCAGATGAGCGCCAATCTGCCAACTTAAATTGGCAACAAACACAAAATAGTAATCATTTAGTGTTAACCACGTTTATTGGCACACGGATTTTATCGCTTAAACAAACCGCAGTCGGCGCCGAATTAATCTTTGATAACCAACCGTATTTTGATAGTAACGCCAGTGCACTTTTACAACGTTTAACAGGGTTTACTTTACCGGTTAATAACGCAGGCCCATGGTTAAAAGCTACCATTGACGATCACACCCTAGAAATTGATCAGTTAGGGCGTGCTAAAAGCGTGTTATGGTTTGATGATAATGGCAAAAAGTGGCAAATAAGTTACACAAGTTACGTCCAAAAATACGGTTTTTGGTTACCGAATGCTTTAACCTTAACCCATGAAAAGATTAAAATTAAAATCAAACTCTATGACTGGCAGTTTAACTAACTATGTATACTCACTCTGAATTTTCGCTGATTGCCCCAGCCAAGCTTAATTTATTTTTACACATTAATGGCCGCCGTGATGATGGCTACCATGAATTAGAAACTTTATTTACGTTTTTAAATTATGGTGACGAGCTCCATTTTAAACTAAGCACGGATACTCTTATAAGTATTAGCGGCGACACCAATGGCATTGCGCTAACCGACAATTTGATTTACAAAGCGGCGTTATTATTACAAACCCACTGTAAAGTGGATATGGGTGCAAAAATAAATTTAACTAAACGCTTACCCATGGGGGGAGGTGTTGGAGGCGGTTCATCCGATGCTGCATCAACGCTTTTAGCTCTTAATACGCTTTGGAATACAGCCCTATCTTTAGATGAACTGGCTGATTTAGGCCTGAAACTCGGTGCTGATGTGCCTGTGTTCATTAAAGGTAAAAGTGCCATAGCACATGGCATTGGCGAGCAATTAGAGTACCTAGAACTGCCGCCGAAGTGGTATTGTGTTGTCTTCCCAAATCAACATGTCAGCACAGCACAAATATTTACTCACCCAGATTTAAAACGTGATACACCAAAACTTTCTGGCGACTGGCAACAGCAAATTTTAACCAACGATTGTGAGCCTTTAGTGAAAAAGCTGTGCCCCGAGGTTGAAAAAACCCTGCAGTGGTTGCTAAAATACGCTCCATCAAAGATGACCGGAACAGGTTCATGTTGTTTTGTTGAATTTGCTAGCCAAGTTCAAGCACAAGATGTACTTGCTAACCTCCCCCATACTTGGCAGGGTTTTATCGCATCCAGCGTTAGTACCTCTCCTGCTCATACGGAGTTAGCCGCCATCATTGATAAATGAAGTAACGTACAAGTAATCATAAGTTAACCTACTTTGTTCACTCAATGTAAGTTAGTCCAAAAATTCAGTGCCTGAGGAACCCTACCGTGCCTGACATGAAGCTCTTCGCTGGTAACGCAACACCTGACCTAGCTCAAAAAGTTGCAAAACGTTTATATATTGAATTAGGCGATGCTGTTGTTGGCCGTTTTAGTGACGGTGAGATCAGTGTTCAAATTAATGAAAATGTTCGTGGCTCGGATGTTTTTATCTTGCAATCAACCTGTGCCCCTACTAACGATAACCTGATGGAACTTATCGTTATGGTTGATGCGTTACGCCGTGCATCTGCCGGTCGTATCACTGCTGTTATCCCTTATTTTGGTTATGCTCGTCAAGATCGTCGCGTACGTTCTGCCCGTGTACCAATTACAGCTAAAGTGGTTGCGGATTTCTTATCAAGTGTAGGTGTTGACCGCGTTCTTACGGTTGATTTACACGCTGAGCAAATCCAAGGCTTCTTTGATGTACCAGTGGATAACGTATTTGGTAGCCCTGTACTATTAGAAGATATGAAGAACCGCGACTTTGATGACGTGGTTGTTGTATCACCTGATATTGGTGGCGTGGTGCGTGCCCGTGCAATTGCAAAACTATTAAACGATACCGACTTAGCAATTATCGATAAACGTCGCCCTCAAGCTAACGTTTCTCAAGTAATGCACATTATTGGTGACGTTGAAGGCCGCGATTGTATTATTGTTGATGACATGATTGATACCGGTGGTACATTGTGTAAAGCCGCTGAAGCTCTTAAAGAGCATGGTGCTAAACGTGTATTTGCTTACGCTACTCACCCTATTCTTTCTGGTACAGCTGCAGAAAACTTACGTAACTCTGTGATTGACGAAGTGATTGTAACTGACTCAATTCCACTGTCTGACGAACTAAAAGCGCTTGATATTGTAAAAGTATTAACGCTTGCAGATATGTTAGCAGAGACTATTCGTCGCATTAGCAACGAAGAATCTATCTCGGCAATGTTTGAACACTAAAGTTAAACATTAATGAGTATAAAAGCGCCTTTTGGCGCTTTTTTTGTAAGCGATGTTTATTTTATAAACCCGCAGTGGTATGATAGCGCGCCTTTTGGCTAGGGACCTTGGTCGCAAAGGCCCTAACACTTTTAATTATTGGAGACATCATGTCTAACACAACTTATACTTATGACGCTGAACTTCGCGTAGAAACTGGTACTGGTGCGAGCCGCCGCCTACGTCGCGAAGACAAAGTGCCGGCAATCCTTTATGGAGCTGATAAAGAAGCGGTATCGCTTACTTTTGCTCATAAAGATATGATCAAAGCACAAGAAGACGAAGGCTTTTACACTCACATCCTTACATTAAATGTAGGTGGCGAGAAAGTTGAAGCAATCTTAAAAGATATCCAACGTCACCCTTTCAAGCCTAAGCTTACTCACCTTGATTTCCAACGTGTAGACGCAACTCATAAACTAGTAACTAAGGTTCCTTTACACTTCATCGGTGAAGAGAAAGTAACTAAGTTAGGTGCAACTGTTGTTCACCAGTTAACTGAAGTTGAGATTTCTTGTCTTCCTAAGTCACTTCCAGAATTCATCGAAGTAGACGTATCTGATCTTGTTGCTGGTGATTCAATCCACCTTACAGATCTTGCGTTCCCTAAAGGTGTTCAATCTGTTGAGCTTGGTAAAGGCGAAGGCCACGATCAGTCTATCGTTACTATCAAAGCTAACAAAGCAGCTCCAACTGAAGACGACGCTTCAGACGCTGCAGAATAATATTTAAGGTCTCGCACCTTGAATTCTATTCAAATGCTTGTGGGCCTGGCTAATCCAGGCCCCGAATACGCAAATACACGCCACAACGCAGGTGCTTGGTTCATTCAAGAACTCGCTGCACGCTACAACTGCACGCTAAAACACGACCCTAAATATCACGGCCTTACTGGCAAAGTGATTATTCAAGGCAAAGAATTCAAATTACTGATCCCCACCACTTACATGAACTTAAGTGGCAAAGCGGTGAGTAGTTTAGCCAATTTTTTTAAAATCCCCGTGGAAGACATACTTGTTGCCCATGATGAATTGGATTTAGACCCGGGCGTTGCTAAATTAAAAAAAGGCGGCGGACATGGCGGTCATAATGGCTTAAAAGACATTATTGCAAAAATGGCAAATCAAAAAGACTTTATGCGCTTGCGCATAGGTGTAGGTCATCCAGGACATCGCGAAATGGTCACCGGTTGGGTGCTTGGTAAAGCAGCCAAGGACGATCAAGAAAAAATGGATGCCGCAGTTGATGAAGCAGTTCGTTGTATGGAAATACTTGCTAAAGACGGTGTGTTAAAAGCACAAAACAGACTACATTCGTTTAAACCCTAATTTTTGGGTATACGGTCGCACGTATTAAACGAATCTAAACAAGGTATCTTACTATGGGTTTTAAATGTGGCATCGTTGGCTTGCCTAATGTTGGTAAATCAACACTTTTCAATGCATTGACTAAAGCGGGTATTGAAGCCGCTAACTTTCCTTTTTGTACCATTGAACCTAATACAGGTGTGGTACCGGTGCCAGATCCTCGCCTAGACGAACTTGCTAAAATTGTTAACCCACAACGTATTCTTACAACCAGTATGGAATTTGTGGATATTGCAGGTTTAGTTAAAGGTGCATCGAAAGGTGAAGGCCTAGGCAATCAGTTTTTAGCAAATATCCGTGAAACAGATGCGATTGGTCATGTAGTTCGTTGTTTTGAAGATGAAAACGTTATTCACGTTGCTGGTACTATCGACCCTGCTGACGATATTGACGTGATCAACACCGAGCTAGTACTTGCTGATATGGACAGTGCCGATAAAGCAATGTTCCGTAATGCAAAAAAAGCAAAAGGTGGCGATAAAGACGCTAAAGAGCAAAATGCGGTACTTGAAAAAGTAAAAGTACATCTTGATGAAGGCTTAACTTTACGTTCTTTAGCGCTAACAAAAGAAGAAAAAGCAGCCATTGCGCCTATTAACTTCTTAACTATTAAGCCAACTATGTATATTGCTAACGTGGCTGAAGACGGATTTGAAAATAACCCATTGCTAGATCGTGTCCGTGAAATAGCGGCTGCTGAAGATGCGGTTGTTGTGCCTGTGTGTGCAGCTATCGAATCTGAGCTATCTGAGCTTGACGAAGAAGACAAATTAGAGTTTATGGCTGACCTTGGTCTTGAAGAGCCAGGACTTAACCTTGTTATTCGTGGTGGCTATGAGCTACTACATTTGCAAACTTACTTTACTGCGGGTGTAAAAGAAGTACGTGCATGGACTATCCCAGTGGGTGCAACAGCGCCACAAGCAGCGGGTAAAATTCATACCGACTTTGAACGTGGCTTTATCCGCGCACAAACAATTGCTTTTGATGACTTTATTGCATTTAAAGGTGAAAGCGGTGCAAAAGAAGCAGGTAAAATGCGCCAAGAAGGGAAAGAGTACATTGTTAAAGATGGCGATGTAATGAACTTCTTGTTCAACGTATAATTAAACATTGCACCACGTTAAGTGGCTCATTGTTTTTTAAAGGCTCGTTTTTACGAGCCTTTTTATTTTTCAGCCGAATAAAAGTAATAATTAGTCTACCCTTACTATAGGCTTAGAATTGTAAGGCAAAGCCAAAATTACAATACAAAGCCCACAAAGAGTGTTAAAAAAGCAACGTTTTAATTAAAAAGTAGCCGGTTAGCCTATTTTTCCTGCAAACAAACCAACTTAAGTGTTTTTTTGCAAAAAAGGTGTTGACGAATTTGGGGCATATCAGCATAATACGCCCCGCACTCAGCGATGAAGTGCTAACAAAAAAGATGGCTAAGTAGCTCAGCTGGTTAGAGCACATCACTCATAATGATGGGGTCACAGGTTCAAATCCCGTCTTAGCCACCATTTATTTTTTGTTGCTCAATGAAGAGTTTAAAATAACTACCATTTCTTTGATTAATTCAAAGTGATAATGCGGGAGTGGCGGAATTGGTAGACGCGCTGGATTTAGGTTCCAGTATCTTAGGATGTGAGAGTTCAAGTCTCTCCTTCCGCACCATATTCTTGATAAGAATTAAAACTATCAATTGTTTATTGTTGGGATATCGCCAAGCGGTAAGGCACCAGGTTTTGATCCTGGCATTCCCAGGTTCAAATCCTGGTATCCCAGCCAACAATGGCTAAGTAGCTCAGCTGGTTAGAGCACATCACTCATAATGATGGGGTCACAGGTTCAAATCCCGTCTTAGCCACCATTTCTTTTATAGAAGTGGCTCTGCAAGAGTTAAATTGCAGCTCAATGAAGAGTTTAAAATAACTACCATTTCTTTGATTAATTCAAAGTGATAATGCGGGAGTGGCGGAATTGGTAGACGCGCTGGATTTAGGTTCCAGTATCTTAGGATGTGAGAGTTCAAGTCTCTCCTTCCGCACCATATTCTTTGATAAGAATTAAAATTATCAGCAATTTCTTAGTTGGGATATCGCCAAGCGGTAAGGCACCAGGTTTTGATCCTGGCATTCCCAGGTTCAAATCCTGGTATCCCAGCCAACTTCTTCTACCAAAGAATGTTGAATTAAGAAATACTCTGTTAGGAGTATAAACATAAATTTGTATGCGGGAGTGGCGGAATTGGTAGACGCGCTGGATTTAGGTTCCAGTATCTTAGGATGTGAGAGTTCAAGTCTCTCCTTCCGCACCAGATTCTTGATAAGAATTAAAATTATCAGCAATTTCTTAGTTGGGATATCGCCAAGCGGTAAGGCACCAGGTTTTGATCCTGGCATTCCCAGGTTCAAATCCTGGTATCCCAGCCAACTTCTTCTACCAAAGAATGTTGTATAAGAATAAGAACTGCGGGAGTGGCGGAATTGGTAGACGCGCTGGATTTAGGTTCCAGTATCTTAGGATGTGAGAGTTCAAGTCTCTCCTTCCGCACCATGTTCTTAATTAGAACTAAAACTCATCCAAATTTAGAGTTGGGATATCGCCAAGCGGTAAGGCACCAGGTTTTGATCCTGGCATTCCCAGGTTCAAATCCTGGTATCCCAGCCAATTTGCACACTTTTTTGATTGCCCCCCACACTAGCTTCAAAATCACTAATATTTTTACTTTTATAATCCAATACCACATTTTTTCAGATATAAAAAAAGACCCAAATTTGAGCCTTTTCATCAACTAACTAAGCTCACCACTTATTGCGTATTTTAATACCCAGTTTTTTACCGGCCCTGTATTATTAGCTAACTTTAAAAATGTGCTGCGCGCCCATTTTAATGGGGCTATTTGGTTTGAGAAACCAAAGTAGCAAGCATCCATCATACTCATCATTAATAAATTAGCGTTACGACGACTACGTTCGTACTCTTTAAGCATTAGCGGGCAACCTACATCATCAGCTGTACGCAACACTTCAGCTAATGCAGCCACATCTTGAAAGCCTAAATTAACGCCCTGTCCTGCCAGAGGATTAATGGTGTGCGCCGCATCACCCACTAAAACGAGTCGCCCTTGTGAATAATTATTAGCATGCTGCCTTGCTAGAGGAAATATAGCATGGCTTTGTACTTCAAAATCACCAGCGAGCTTGGGAAACTTTTCAATAATATGAGCTTTTAATGCGCTAGGTTGTAGGGCTTTAAATGCTTTGAGGGTATTTGCATCGTCATACCAAATTAAATTTGCATAAGGTGCTTGCATAGGTAAAAACGCAACAGGCCCTGTAGGTGTAAACTGCTGCCATGTTTTAACTTGTTGTGGTGCATCGAGCTTTATTAGCACGCCCATACAATGCTGCTGATATTGCCACCCAGTTATACCAATATTGGCTTTGCTACGTAATTGTGATTGCCCACCATCGGCTGCAATGACTAAATCAGCAGTATAGCTTTGTTCGTTATAGTGCAAGGTAATGCTATCAGGGTTTTGCTCTATTGCAGTTAAAGCCGATGAAGGATTAATCATTTCAATATTATGCTGCTCAAATTGCTGCCATAAGCTTGCTTGAATTAACTTATTCTCGATTAAATGACCTAAATGCGTGGTATTGATGGCATGGCAATCAAACAATAAATGATCGTTACCACGCTCAAAAGCTTCTAATTGCTCATAGGGAGCGAGTCTATTTTCGCGCAGCAATGGCATAGCACCAAGCTGATCAAGCAGTTTTTCCGAAAAGCGGTTAATAGCTGATACACGTATATCAACTGCATCACTACTAAGCACTAGTGATGCATCTATTGGGTGTTTTTCAATAACACGTACGGCTTTACCTTGTTGCGCTAATTTAATAGCCATAGCGGCACCAACCATGCCGCCGCCTACTACAATTACATTATTTTTAGCCATGTTTTTCATCATTTTACTTCTGACTTAACTCTACTTTGATTGTATCGTAATTAGTTTGCTCTGTGTGAGCGCTTCGCTTAATTCTCTTATTAAACCCATACTATATTGATTTCAGATCACAAACATGAAATCTATACTTGGTTTTGAGCGTGTATCCAGCTAAAATACGCGTCCTTTAAGTCGAGCAAAATTTAATAATTGCGCCACTTATACCTGTTTCTAGCACATGTTTGTGCCACTATCGAATTGAACACGAGGCTATATTTCAATGAGCAAAAAGCTGCATATTAAAACCTGGGGTTGTCAGATGAACGAATACGACTCTCAGAAAATGGCTGATCTTCTAGATGCGACCAACGGCTATCAGCTAACTGAAGAAGCTGCTGATGCTGATGTTATATTACTTAACACCTGTTCAATTCGTGAAAAAGCGCAAGAAAAAGTATTCCACCAATTAGGTCGTTGGAAGTTATTAAAAGATGACAAACCAGACCTAATTATTGGTGTTGGCGGCTGTGTAGCATCGCAAGAAGGCGATTCAATTCGTCAACGCGCGCCGTTTGTCGATGTTATTTTTGGCCCACAAACATTGCACCGTTTACCTGAAATGATCAAACAAGTGCAAGGTAACAAAGGGTCATCAGTGGTTGATATTTCATTCCCAGAGATTGAAAAATTTGACCGTCTTCCTGAGCCAAAAGCAGAAGGTCCTTCTGCGTTTGTATCAATTATGGAAGGGTGTTCTAAATACTGTACTTTTTGTGTTGTACCTTACACGCGTGGTGAAGAAGTAAGTCGCCCTGTTGATGACGTGTTATTAGAGGTTGCACAGTTAGCCGAGCAAGGCGTACGTGAAGTTAACTTACTAGGTCAAAACGTAAATGCGTACCGTGGTGATACACACGATGGTGAAATTTGCTATTTCTCAGACCTTATCCGTTTAGTAGCCGCAATTGACGGGATTGACCGTATTCGTTACACCACTTCACACCCCGTTGAGTTTACGCCTGACATAATTGATGCGTATGCCGATGTGCCTGAGCTGGTTGATCACTTACACCTTCCAGTACAAAGTGGCTCAGATCGTGTTTTAAACTTAATGAAACGCGGCCATACTGCACTTGAGTACAAATCAACTATTCGTAAGCTACGTAAAATTCGCCCTAACTTAAGTATGTCGTCAGATTTCATCATAGGTTTCCCAGGTGAAAGCAAGGCCGATTTTGAAGCGACCATGAACCTTATCAACGATATTGGTTTTGATATGAGCTTTAGCTTTATTTACAGTGCACGCCCAGGTACGCCAGCGGCCGATTTGCCAGATGACGTAACCGAGCAAGAGAAAAAAGAGCGCCTGTACTTATTACAAAACCGTATTACACAAATGGCACAGCAAATTAGCCGCCAAATGTTTGATACCGAACAACGTATTTTAGTTGAAGGTCCTTCTAAGAAGAACCCAATGGAATTACGTGGCCGAACTGAAAACAACCGTGTAGTTAACTTTGTTGGCCCACACACAGTGATCGGTCAGTTTGTTGATGTACGTATTACCGAGGCACTACCAAACTCTTTACGTGGCGATTTAATTCGTACAGAATCAGAAATGAACTTACGCCGCGAAATTGCCCCTTCTGCTATTTTAACCAAAGCAGCGAGTGAGCAGAAAACCGAGACAGCTAACGAAATTGGCGTTGCTACTTTCGTACCTTAGTTGCAAAAATTCATTGCGCCAGTTAACGCTGGCGCACTGTAATAGGAAGTAATTTTGAGTAATCAGTTAAAAACATTAGAGATTTATTTAGAACCTGCCGACAACAAACGCCTTTCTTCATTATGTGGCCCGTTTGACGAAAACATCAAACAAATTGAACGCCGTCTAGGTGTTGAAATTATTCATCGTGATAACTTTTTTAAAGTAACCGGTAAACTACACAGTAGCGCCGGCGCGGTAGAGATCTTAAAAAACCTTTATATTGATACTCAGCCTGTACGTGGGGAAATTGGCGAAATTGAGCCTGACAATGTCCATTTAGCCATCACTGAGTCTAAAGCGCTTGAGCAAGATACCTCAAGTAGCGCCTACGGCAAAGAAATGATGATTAAAACCCGTCGTGGCGTTATTAAACCGCGTAACGATAACCAAGGCTTGTATGTTGCTAATATTTTGCACCACGACATTACCTTTGGTATTGGCCCTGCGGGTACAGGTAAAACCTATCTTGCCGTTGCGGCGGCAGTTGATGCACTAGAGCGCCAAGAAATACGTCGTATATTGCTCACTCGCCCTGCGGTTGAAGCGGGTGAAAAACTTGGCTTTTTACCCGGTGATTTAAGCCAAAAAATAGACCCTTACTTACGCCCACTTTACGATGCCTTATTTGAAATGCTTGGCTTTGAGCGTGTTGAAAAGCTGATTGAAAAAAATATCATCGAAATTGCTCCACTGGCTTATATGCGCGGACGCACACTTAATGATGCGTTTATTATTTTAGATGAAAGTCAAAATACCACTACAGAGCAAATGAAAATGTTCTTAACCCGTATTGGCTTTAATTCTAAAGCGGTGATCACCGGCGACATAACCCAAGTTGATTTACCTCGTGGCGCGCGCTCTGGTCTTCGTCATGCTATTGAAGTGTTAGATGGCGTTGATGAAATTAGCTTTAACTTTTTCAAATCGCATGATGTAGTACGCCACCCTGTGGTAGCGCGTATTGTTGAAGCCTATGAGCGCAACGACGAACGTGAGCGCCTTAAGCGATTAGAAAAACAACAAGCCAAAGAAGCGCTTGCCGCTCATGAGCAACCTGCGACTAAAGAGTAATACCGTGAAAACAGAACTTGATTTACAAATAGCGTGTGAGTTTGACAACTTACCCAGCCTTGAGCAGTTTGCAATGTGGGCCGATAAAGTACTTAGCCAATACCGCGATGAGTCTGAGCTGACCATTGTCATTAGCGATGAAGCACAGTCGCAACAGCTCAATAATGACTACCGTGGTAAAAATAAGCCTACCAACGTATTATCGTTTGAATTTGAAGCGCCACCGGGTATTGATATCCCACTTGTGGGTGACTTAATTATTTGTCCAGCCATCGTTTTGGCTGAGGCGCAAGAGCAAGAAAAGTCATTTCATGACCACTTTGCCCATATGGTTATTCATGGATGCTTGCATTTACTTGGATTTGACCATATAAAGAGTGAAGATGCGTTAGAGATGGAAAGTATAGAAAAGCAATTACTTGCTGAACTAAACATAGCAGACCCATACCGGGACGATATTTAAATAAACGGAGCAATTAGACGTAATGAGCGACGATAACTCGCAATCTAGCCAGGGTTCTTCTGGCAGGACTTGGCTGGGCCGTATAACCCACATGTTGCAAGGGGAACCCCAGAATAGAGAAGAGCTGGTTGAGGTGATTGCCGATGCCCAAGAGCGGGATGTAATCGATCCTGAAACCAAAGAAATGATTGAAGGTGTGCTTGGTGTGTCTGAGCTTAAAGTGCGAGATATTATGATACCGCGCTCACAAATGGTCACTTTGGAAATTGATAGCCCGCTTGAAGAGCATATACCTATGATGGTTGACTCTACCCACTCTCGTTTTCCGGTTGTGTGTGAAGATAAAGACCATGTAGAAGGGATTTTACTCGCAAAAGACTTATTACCTCTCATTTTAAACAAAGATGAGCATTTACCATCGCTACGTGACTATTTACGTCCAGCTATGGTGGTGCCTGAAAGTAAACGGGTTGATACCCTGCTTAACGAATTTCGTCAGCAACGCTACCATATGGCGATTGTGATTGATGAATACGGCGGCGTATCTGGTTTGGTCACCATTGAAGATATTCTTGAGATCATTGTTGGCGAAATCGAAGATGAGCACGATGAAGAAGAAGAACAACAAGATATTCGTCAACTAGCTAAACATGTTTACGTTGTGCAAGCACTAACCCCTGTAGATGACTTTAACGAGCATTTTAAATCAGGCTATAGTTCGCAAGACGCCGATACTATTGGTGGTACCGTATTACATGCCTTTGGCCATATGCCGAGTCGTGGCGAAACCATTGATATAGACGGATTTCAGTTTAAAGTAACTAATTCTGATAACCGTCGTATATTACAACTGCAAGTCACCATTCCTAAGGCTGATGATAACGACAGTGAAGAAACTGCTAACTAGCCTCACCCTACTAGCAAAAGATAAAAAAGCATGGCTCGCACTGGTTGCGGGCCTTGTTTTGACTTTTAGCTACGCGCCTTTTGGTATTTGGCCAATTGTATTTTTTAGCTTGGCCGCATTATTTTATTGTATCCCTGCAAACCTCACCGGAAAAAACCACGCTAAAACGGCGGCTAAATATGGCTTTATATTTGGTCTGGGCTGGTTTGGTGCAGGCATTAGCTGGGTGCATGTATCTATTGCCACCTTTGGTGGTATGCCACTTATCGCTTCCATTTCGTTAATGGTATTGCTGTGCAGCTACCTTGCATTATTTCCTGCGTTGGCACTATGGGCAACCACTCGTTTTTCAAACGGCTCTATAAATTTTGCAGCGCTACTACTCCCTTGTTTTGCGATTAGTGAGTATTTGCGAGCCAACCTATTAACCGGTTTTCCTTGGTTAAGCTTTGGCTATACACAAACCGACAGTCCACTTAATGCCCTTGCTCCTTTTATTGGTGAATTTGGACTCACGCTATTATGTATTGCCATTGGTTTTGCATTGTACTGCTTAACCCAAAAACAATATAAAGTGCCTGCTATTACCGCTGCTGTGGTTGTTTTAGCTTTCGTAGGTGCACATTTTACAAAGGCACCCCATTACTCCAATAAAGACCTTTCTGTGCTGCTTGTACAAGGTAATATAAAACAACACTTGCGCTTTGACCCCAGTGAGTTTTGGACCACCATGAGTAAGTATCAGGATATGACGCGCCGTCACTGGGATGCTGATTTAATTGTGTGGCCTGAAGCCGCAGTCCCTGAAATAGAAGCCCTCGCTGATTCATATTTAGCAGGCTTAGACAGTGCCGCCTCATTTAATAAAACCGCGCTAGTAACGGGTATTGTCGATTACCAACGCGATACAAGAACCATTTTTAATACACTTATTGTGGTCGGTAACAAAGAGCAAAATGATGAACACGGCCACTATCGTTACTTAGATAGTAACCGCTATCAAAAGCATCAGTTATTGCCTATTGGAGAATTTGTTCCTTTTGAAGACATACTCCGCCCCATAGCGCCGTTATTTGATTTGCCTATGTCGTCGTTCTCTCGCGGTGATAGAGTGCAAAATAACTTACGCGCGAATGGCTTTAATCTACTGCCCGCTATTTGCTATGAAATAGTCTTTGCCGATTTAGTGCGGGGTAACTACAAAAGCGACTCTGATTTACTATTTACCGTAAGCAACGATGCCTGGTTTGGTGATTCAATCGGCCCCCACCAGCATATGCAAATTGCCCGCATGCGCGCCCTTGAACTACAGCGCCCATTGGTACGTGTTACCAACAACGGCATAAGCGGTGTATATGACCCCATAAGCCAAACACGCCAAACTATGCCACAGTTTGAAGCTACTACTCTCAAAGCCAATATAAAGCTCATACAAGGGGATAGCGTGTATAGCCAATACGGCAATATGGTTGTGTGGGGAGTAATGGTGTTGTTGGGTATGATTGGATTTGGGGTTAGGTTTAGCAAGTGAATGGAGTTGATAGCTGTCGGTTGTCAGCTATCAGTATATAAATACAACCCCAATAATTTAGTAAGATTTAAACATCAGGGTAATTTTTTATCCATTGATCAGTACACCCTCTTTCAAGATAAATTGAGATTGTTTTCTTTAAAAGACGACTTGTCATGTCCATTAATGCAGTTGTTCCCCCAGTAATTGCATTTTTCTCATAAATATAGCGACTTTCAATAAAGGTATGTCGATATCTTTCAATCAGTATCAATGAAAGGTCGCTTGAAAATTTATGCTTAATTGAAGTTGGTAACGCATTAAATAGATACACCAAATCATGTGCATTTTCTTTTTTATTAAGAACCTTAGCGTTAAATTGATATTTTTCGTTTATTAATCCATCATTGCTTACTACTTTGCAGTTAAAGCTTTTAAGTAATATCTCCAAAGCTAATGCTGCATTAGCTATCGAAATACTAATTGAATGACTCCACATAAGCTCTGATGCCTTCAAATATAGATATGATGTTTCAATCATATGAGGAGCTAAAACCCAATCATAGCTGTCATCGTTCATAGCCTTTCCTTAAAAATAATCTAAATATTTTTATTCTTATAAAACTAGGTTTCTAGTTACTTAATAATTCTTTAATCCCATAATACCAACTAAGTGCGGCGACTGTGCCATGGGTTTCATCTTCAAAATAACGTTGATTTATAACTAAATTATCGCTCGGGTGCGCTTTTAACTTTTTAGCAAACGCTAAACCCCATTGGTAATTTGTTTTACCAATTTCGCCAAACGCTTCGACATTATTTGCAAAGGTAAAATACACATTGCCGTTAAGCTGCTTATTTATAAATTGGTTATCATTAAAATAACGATTGAGGTAGTTATTATCCCACAGATAGGTTGCATCAATAATTAAGTAATCTGTAAATAGCGCATGGTTGGTAAGCAATACATAGCTGGCAAATAAGCCACCGAAAGACTCGCCAATTAATACGCGTTTAGTTGATGTCCGGTAATTTTTATTAATGAGTGGAATAAGTTCTTTTTCAAAAAAGGCGCTGTAGTTTAAGGCGTTGCCGATATTTTCAAATCTTTCTAGGAGTTTACCGTTAAATGTCCAATCAACATTGGTTGGGGTAAAGTCACGCTCTCTTATCGCATTTTTACTATTAGGAATGGCTACTATAATTGCTTGCTGTATTTGCTGCTCTAGCCGGTCCGTACTAAGTGTCTCTACTAGCCCAGCTACGGCTTTTAGATGTGTTTGGTCACCATCGAGCAAGTAAATAACTGGATATACTTTATTAGGGTTTTCATTATAGCTTGGCGGTAAATAAACGCTAAAGCTGCGTTGCTCACCTAAAATAACAGACGTAAGCTGATGCGTTTTTGCGAACACAATATTTTCTGACGCATACGAAACCGTAATAAAATACAGATTAATAAATACAATTAATAAAGCTTTCATAACCATCCTTGTAATAAGAGCAAAATTAACTTTTAACAGTCTCTTCTACCGTTTGCACATTTACAACTTGGTTAATACTCCCTTTAATAACCACCGTGGCTGATATTTTATCTTGAATAGCTTGTCTGTTTGGGTCCCAGTACACTTGTAAAAAGCCTAACAAGCCGGTGGCAAAACCTGCGCCGTAACCACCGTAGCGGCCAAAACAATCAAGTAAACCCAGCGGTTCACCACTTAATGCAACCACTCGGGTGTTACAGAGCTTTTTACCAGGGGTTTGACCGCGCCATAATAAAGAAAACAGTGTGAAGTACACAGTCGCCCAGCCAAAACCCAAACCTAAATCTTGAATAATACCTTTACCCCACTGCAAAATACTGTGCGTGGTTGTTTGTGCGGGCTTATCTTCTATTAACTGCGCAAGCTTTAATTCATTATTTTCACCAAACACTAATAATTGTAAAAATGCTTTTGCAAGTTGTGGGTTTTGTAAGTCGTCCATTTCGGCTAATTTGGGTACTTGCCCTATCAAATTATCAAGCGCATTTTGTTGGCAAAGTTGCTCACAGCTTTCGTCGGCTGTTTGCACTAAGTAGGCATTTACCTGCTTTTTTTCTGTGGAGGTAAGCTGAATGTCATCCTGTATTTTTAAGCCTTTAACAGTTAAGCCTTGAACAGGGTCATCGCCTTCTAAGTAATCTATGCCAATTGAAAGCACAGCAAGAGCGCTTACAAATAAAATACTTGCTGCTACTATTTTTAATATTCTTCGCCACACACTCGACATTTTAGGAAGGTATTGCTGCGCCGTTCCTTTGTAAAAAGCCATCGCAGCAACGAATGCAATAATAGTTGCACTGAGCTTTGCAGCTATGAATATTAATGCAACATCAATAATCATAGCTAATGCGCGCCGAGTCGGCGAAGCCAAAGGCAAGCCAAGTAAAGCATTATCAACCTCAAAGGCATATGGCGTGATCACTTCTCGAGTTTCGGCTTTAGATAACGCTAATTGTTCTAATTCTTGTGCTTTCATTATTATACTTGTTATTAAAATAGGTAACGCGATTAAATTACGCGCTTTTTAATTTTTGCTCAAGCGAATAAAATGGATAACGAGAGTTCACATTGAAAATAGCCGCTAGTAATAGATTAATTCTTAAAAGAGTGAACAATTAATCTATCGTATCGTATTAAATATAAAAGCTACGAGGAAGAGCTTATGACAACCAAACAACTCTCATCACTTTTCGTTTTTCACTTACTGTTTGCCACAACCGAGGCAAACGCCAATGCTCGCTGGTATGTAGTGAATGATTCGGTGATGGGTGGCATTTCTAATAGTCAGGTTTTGTATGAAAACGACAATTTAGTGTTTACAGGCAATGTATCGCTTGCAAACAATGGCGGGTTTGCTTCTATTCGAACGCTATTGGATGTACAAAGCCAAGACATCACTAAAATTATGCTACGTGTTAAGGGCGATGGTCAAACCTATCAATTACGTTTAAGAACCAATGAGTACATGGATGGTGCGGCTTATACCCGCTCGTTTAGTACCACAAAGAGCGAGTGGCTTAATATTGAGTTTTTACCTGAGGATTTTCAGCTTACTTATCGCGGCCGCTTACTTGAACAACAACCTACAATTAACTTTAAAGATGTAAGGCAGCTTGGGTTTATGATTGCAGGTAAACAGGCGGGAGAATTTAGGCTTGAGGTTGAAAAAATTGAGTTTAAAAACTAACTTTTCTGCGTACATTACAAGGTTAAATAACCTGAACTAATACAGTTAGACTTTGGTTAAATAGTAAAGTCGTCGCCTCGCCTTTTCATTTCGTTGATTACTAGCTCAATAATTTGTTGTTTTATTGCTGCCTGCTGTGACTTTACCTCACTAAGTTGCAGCTCCAATCTATTTATCTCTTCTTGTTGTTGCTCGGTTTTATACTTTTTAGCTCCCATATGCTCAGCATCCATAGTTAAGCGACTATCGTCTTCAGCTGGCCCATATTGGCTATTATCTATGGTTAAACTCCGTTGTACCGTACCCTGCTTAAGCTTATTTACTTGTTCTTGCAATGCAACTACTTGCTGGGTGAAATATTTATATGCCTTTTCTAAATTTTGATATTGCTCAGCAAATGTTGCGTTATCTTCGCTGTATTTTTGAACCTTAGCATCTAAAAACTCTGATAAAACATAGTCAGGTTCTTCCTCTGATTTATCATCAATGCGTTGCTGTTCTGATTCTATTAAAGGCTGGTTGTTGTAATTAGATGCTTGATATTGGATTGAGGCGGTTGAAATCTTCATTATTTTATCCCTAAAATGAATTTGTCACTATTTTAGGTATCGACTGACGATTTAAATTCTTGAGTAGGATTGGCTAATAAGAGCAAATAAAAAAGCCCGACTTGATTAAAGTAGGGCTTAAAGTGTTTTTTACTTTAAAATTACGACTCTATAGCCAGTAATTCCACCTCAAAAATAAGCAATGATGCAGGCGGGATGCTGCCTACTCGCTTTTCACCATAGGCGAGCTGATGCGGTATATAAAACTGAAATTTATCGCCCGGACTCATCAGTTGTAGGCCTTCGGTCCAACCTTTAATAACTTGGTTTAAGCCAAAGATAATCGGCGTTTTACGCTCTACTGAGCTGTCAAATACAGTGCTGTCGATTAAAGTGCCGTGATAATGCACTTTCACCATACTCGTTGAGCTAGGTGTATTTTCGCTATCCCCTTTATGGATTATTTTATATTGCAAGCCAGACGCGGTTTCTTGAACGCCTTCTACCTTTGCATTGGCAATTAAGTAATCACTTTCAATTTGCGCATTAGCGATTGCTTGCTGCTTGGCTTTTTTACTGTTTTTAAAAATCAAAACGCAAAAAATAGCGATAGCAATCAGTAAAATAATATTGATCATAACTCCCCTTTTTCATCTTCTGAGTCGTCTTTATCGTCGCTGTTATCGCCGTTAACAATATCAGCAATATCTTTTAATCGTGCTAATGCAATGCCATTCACTGAATCTACTGGGTACTGCTCATCAATCATGTCACCCGCGTCAATATCCATTAGTAAGTTTAGCGCTTGGTCAACTGTTTCAACGGCGAAAATATTAAATTTACCCAGTTCAACCGCATTCAGTATTTCATCATCAAGTACTAAGTTAACTTGGTTTGATTTTGGAATGATAACGCCTTGCTCGCCCGTTAAACCACGCATTTTACATAGCTTAAAGAAGCCTTCTATTTTTTCATTTACGCCACCGATTGCTTGCACATCACCATGCTGATTAATAGAGCCGGTTAGTGCAATAGATTGGCTTATTGGTAAACTGGTGATCGCCGATATTAGCGCACAAAGTTCAGCTAATGAGGCGCTATCACCATCTATGTAGCCATAGCTTTGTTCAATGGCTATATTCGCACTGAGTGTTAAGCTAAAGTGTTGCGCATATTTGTTACCTAAATAACCGGTAAGCAACATTACCCCTTTTGAGTGAATTGCTTTACCCAGCTCAGCTTCGCGTTCCACATCAATAACGCCATCAGCACCCGCATAGACAGTGGCGGTAATGCGTGCAGGTGTACCAAACGAAGTATCACCAATGTGCAGTACCGTTAAACCGTTTACTTTACCTACGGCTTGCCCGTCGGTCGCAATTAAGGTGTGGCCTTCTTTTATATCGCTGAGCATATTTTCACTAATTTGCCCTGTACGGTATTGTTTGCCTTCAATCGCTTCGTCAATATGGCGAGCATCAATCACCGTCAGCTTATCTTGCTTAGCGTAAAAACTAGCCTCAGCCACAAGCTCTAGTACATCAGCAAAACGGGCTGAGAGTTTATTATGGTGCTCAGCTTGGCGATAACTAAACTTAAGCAATCGCACCATTGCTGATTCGTTTAACGTGCACTTTAATGTTTGCTCGCAGTAATCACTGACTTTAGTAATAAACTGATACTGCAGCTTATCGCTGCTTGGTAAGTAATAATCAAAATCGGCAAGTACTCTAAATAACTCGGCAAATTCTTCGTCGTATTCACCGATGGTGTAATAAAGTTCACGTGAGCCGAGTAAAATAATTTTCACATCAAGCGGTATTAACTGCGGGCGAAGCGTAAAGCTACTGCCAACTACACTGTCTTGATAAGGTAAGTCATTTTTTATTTGATGCGTTTTTAGCGACAGCTTTAGCCCATCCCACACTTGGGGTTGAGCCATTACTTTTTCAGCATCCATAATTAAATAGCCGCCATTCGCGCGGTGCAATGCACCTGGTTGAATTGATCGATAGCTGGTAATTAACGACCCTTGCGATGTGGCATATTCAATTTTGCCAAAAATATTACCAAAAGTGGGGTTCGGCTCGTAAACAACCGGTGCCGCATCGCCTTCTTTATATTCGACCAAAATATTAGGCGCAAAAAAGTCGGTAAGCATGCCTTTACGATCAAAGTCTTCTTTGTTTTCTTCGCTTTCACCTTCATCATCAAGCCATTCAAGGACGGCATCAATAATTTCTACACGTATATCTTTTAAATAACGCAGTACACCAATATGGCTGGCATATTTATGTTCTAAATCTTTTAATAACGGTTTAGTGGCTTGCTCAGCAGTAGACTTTTTAAGGTTGCGGAGCTTTTCTTTCGACTCGCGTTTCCAGCGCGGTAACTCAATAAGCGCCTCAATGAGGGCATCTTCTAATTTTTCTATACGCTCAAAAAACATCTCGCGTAAGTCATCTTCAAGATCAGAAAACTCATTATCGGTAAGTTGTTTACCATCAATCAGCGGTGCAAAGCCGACTACACCTTTTTCTTCAATTAGTGCCACACTTTGTTCAAGTGCTGCTATTTCTACTGCGGTAATTGCGCCGTCGTAAGCATCGTTAAATTCACGATCTATCGATTTTTTCTTGCGCTGATAGGCTGGGTTATCAAATGCAGCAGGAAAAGTGTCGAGTACTTCATCAATAAATGAGTCAATATCATCGGCTAGTTGTTTGCTTTGCCCTGCATGCATAAATAACGCAATAGGCTCACGGTGATCGTCGTAGTTATTAACATATAACCATTCATGCGGTGTTGTGCGCTCTTTAGCGTGTTGTTTTAATTTGTCTTTTACTAAAGTAAAACGCCCGTGTGCCGCCTCTCCCATCACGTAAACATTGTAACCCGGTAGGTCCATTCCTAAAGAAAAGTCCAATGCACTTTGCGCACGTTGTTGGCCTATAAAGGTAAGTTGCTCAGGGTATGGATTACTCATGCAAGTGTTTACATGGCTCGATGAAATACTCGGTGCAAGATTTGATACGGGTAGTGGCAGCAATTTTTTCGTCATTCTAACTTCTTTTTTTACCAGCATATTCGCTAGGTTTTGGACGTATTGAGTGGCTATATAAGCCACTCAATATTCATATTTAAGGTTGTAAAGCCTGGCGGCTAAAATAGATGCCATCACACTGTGTACACGGAATAATTTGCGTTGCATGATAAACATCGTAACTATGGTTGCAATTCTTACATACTAATGTGCCCATGGCTATCCATTCACCTGCGTGATAAACACCATTATGCTTAAAATCTTCACTTAATGACTGCCATTCAAGCTGTGTTTTGTCTTCAATATGAGAAAGCTCAAACCACAATGACTCTTTAAGCTCCTGCCATGCAAGCGAATTATAGTAGTTGTTATTTTCTTGTAGATGAGAAATGTCACGCATTAGGTAATTACGATAAAGATAATATTTTTCTTCACCTAAATCTTTAAGTGCCTGCTCGGATTCAATAAATCGCTTTACTGCTGCTTTAACTTCATGCTCTTTTACATCTTTTAACCAATCGGTTAAATCGCTTAGCCATGCTCTGTAATCTGCCATTTTTTACTCCTTCAAAATTGTGAGGGGACTGATATTTATACGGCGCTATTAGCTGTTGATAAAAACAACACCATACAGGCTTTGTTTAGGGTCTGTTGACCTTTCAAGGTTAAATTTGCAGCAGTCTGTTTGGTATTTAGGCAAGGCAGAGCCTATGTGGTGTGGTTATTCCCCATAAATAGGCGATAACGCAGCATCAATGCCAAACAGGCGCTGCCCGAAGGGTTCTGCCTAGGGGTGATTTACTCTTTGTTGCTCGGTTTTTACTTAGCCCACTAGGTTACAAACCTCGCGTCGCGATTAAATCGCCCCTAGTTTGAACAAATTGTAATCCACAAAGATCAACAGACCCTAGCTTAAACCTCAAATACTTGCGTGTAAACTTAACTAAAAAGATTAACAAACGCTAAGTTAAAACTGACTCCTAACATAGATAAGTATAGGTTAACCTGCACTGAAAACTAATTTAGCGGCAAATTTATAAAAAGCGCCGCTTTGGCGCTGTGAATAACGCTTTATTTGGGGTATCCTATCGACAATTTTTTATTAGTATGCAAGAAGTTTGGAAACGTAAATGCAAGAGCAATATAACCCACAAGACATAGAGTCAAAAGTCCAACGCTACTGGGAAGAAAACCAAGTATTTAAAGTCACAGAAGACGAGAGCAAAGAAAAGTACTACTGCCTCTCAATGTTTCCTTACCCAAGTGGTCGACTGCATATGGGTCATGTGCGTAACTACACCATTGGTGACGTGGTTTCTCGCTTTCAGCGCTTGCAAGGCAAAAACGTAATGCAACCTATGGGTTGGGATGCGTTTGGTTTACCTGCAGAAAACGCGGCTATTAAAAATAAAACAGCCCCTGCAAAGTGGACTTACGAAAATATTGATTACATGCGTAACCAGCTTAAGCAATTAGGGTTTGGCTACGACTGGGATCGCGAAATTGCGACTTGCCACCCAGAATATTACAAATGGGAACAATGGTTTTTCACTAAGCTTTACGAAAAAGGCCTAGTGTACAAAAAAATGTCAACGGTTAACTGGGATCCGGTCGATCAAACTGTACTAGCTAACGAGCAAGTAATTGACGGCCGCGGTTGGCGTTCAGGTGCGGTAGTGGAACAAAAAGAAATTCCACAGTGGTTTATTAAAATTACCGACTACGCACAAGAACTATTAGACGATTTAGACAAATTAGAAGACTGGCCTGAACAAGTTAAAACCATGCAGCGCAACTGGATTGGTCGTTCTGAAGGCTTAGACATAGAATTTACGCGTACCGATAACAACGAAAAATTTAGCGTATACACAACACGCCCAGATACATTTATGGGCGTGACATACCTAGCTGTTGCCGGTGGCCACCCTATTGCACAAGAAGCGGCTAAAAATAGCGACGCGATTGCAATGTTTGTTGAAGAATGCAAAAACACCAAAGTTGCTGAAGCAGACATGGCAACCATGGAGAAAAAAGGTATTGCAACAGGCTTTTACGCCACGCATCCATTAACGGGCGAGCAACTACCTATTTGGGTTGCTAACTTTGTATTAATGCATTACGGCTCAGGCGCGGTAATGGCAGTACCAGCGCACGACCAACGTGACTTTGAATTTGCCACCGCTTACGGCCTCGATATTAAACAAGTTATTGCCCCTGCTGGAGGTTCAGAGCTTGAAGTAAACCTAAGCAAAGAAGCATTCACCGAAAAAGGCGTACTGGTTAACTCAGATGAATTTGATGGCCTTGATTTTGAAAACGCCTTTAACGCTGTTGCCGACAAATTAGAAGCATTAGGTGTAGGTGAGCGTAAAGTAAACTTCCGTCTTCGCGATTGGGGTGTTAGCCGTCAACGTTATTGGGGTTCGCCAATTCCAATGCTGAGTGATGAAAACGGCAACGAACTTGCTGCCACTGAAGATATGCTACCGGTGCGTTTACCAGAAGATGTGGTAATGAATGGCGTTACCTCACCAATTAAAGCCGATCCGAATTGGGCTAAAACAACTGTAAACGGTGTACCCGCTACTCACGAAACAGATACTTTTGATACCTTTATGGAATCATCGTGGTATTACGCTCGCTACTGTAGCCCACGCCATGACGAGGGTATGTTAGACCCTGCAGCCGCTAACTACTGGTTACCAGTAAACCAATACATTGGTGGTATTGAGCACGCTATATTGCACTTATTATATTCGCGCTTTTTCCACAAATTATTACGTGACTTTGGTTTAGTTAATTCAGATGAACCATTCGACCGCTTACTTTGTCAAGGTATGGTACTTGCTGAAACATTTTATCGTAAAGATGAAAAAGGTGGCGACATTTGGATTTCACCAAGTGATGTAAACACCGAAACCGACGACAAAGGTCGCGTAACTAAAGCATGGCATAAAGATGATGGTGAACCGGTATTCTCATCAGGCATGAGCAAAATGTCTAAGTCGAAAAACAACGGTATAGACCCACAAGAAGTTATTGCCCAATACGGTGCAGATACAGTACGTTTATTTATGATGTTTACTGCACCACCAGAGCAAACACTTGAATGGTCAGATTCAGGCGTTGAAGGCGCACACCGTTTCTTAAAGCGTGTGTGGAAATACGCAGTAGATGTTAAAACAGTAGGTTACCAAGCACTTGATAAATCGGCGCTTACTAACCCACAAAAAGTACTACGTCGTGAGCTACACAAAGCAATCGCAAAAGTGAGCGATGATGTAGAACGTCGTCAAACCTTTAACACCGCTATTGCCGCAATTATGGAGCTTTCTAACAAGCTATTAAAAGCGCCATTAAGTGACACACAAGATGTTGCCATTGCTAACGAGGCACTGGAAGCATTAATAATTATGCTGGCACCTATTACACCGCATTTATCGCATCAATTATGGCAAGACCTAGGTAAAGAAGGTGATATTTTAGATGCGGCATGGCCAAAAGTTGACGAATCTGCTCTTGTTGAAGATGAAAAACTAATCATCGTACAAGTAAATGGTAAGCTGCGTGCAAAACTAACAGTGGCAGCTGATGCTACGCAAGAGCAAGTAGAAGCTTTGGCATTTGCCGAGTCTAACGTGACTAAATTTACTGATGGTGCAACGATACGAAAAGTTATTTATGTACCAGGTAAATTACTTAACGTGGTAGCTAACTAATATGGCTGCTTTAAACGCCATTAAAAACGGACTAGCCTTAGTGCTAGTCTGTTTTTTGTTATCGAGCTGTGGCTTTCATCTTAAAAAAGCCTCTAGCCTACCCGATGATTTAAAACAGCTAACGCTTGTGGGGGATGATCAAAAATCTGCTTTATTTAGCTATTTGCAAAGCGAACTGGCTATGAGCGATGTCACTTTAGTGCCTGCAAGTAAACAATCAGCGCAGCTTTATTTATTTAAAGAACAACTAGAGCGTCAAACCTTATCGTTGTTCCAAAACGGACAAGTAGCTGAGTACGAACTGGCATACAGCGTAAGTTATGTAGTAAAACGCCCGAAACAAAAAGCCATCGAAAAACGCTTTGAGTTATACCGTAACTACCAAGACGATCCAGATAATGCACTAGCAAAAGCAAAAGAGCTTGAGCTGCTAATTAGCGAAATTCGCCAACAAGCGAGTCGTCGTATTGTTAGAGAGTTGTCGCAACTATAATGCGTTGTTATGCAAATCAGCTATCGAGTGAATTAAAAAAAGGCTTAAAACCTTTTTATTTGGTTTTTGGCGAAGAGCCTTTTCAAGAAGCGCAATGTGTACAGCTCATTCGCGACACGGCAAAGGCACAAGGATTTGATGAAGTAATTAAATTCACTTTAGCTCAGGGCTTTGATTGGCAAGAAATAATCGCGCAATACCAAAGTATGTCGTTGTTTAGCGCGCGCACTATTATTGAGCTTGATTTAAACCAGCAAAAACCGGGAACACCCGGCGCAAACACCTTTAAAAAAATAGTAGAGCTTGAAAACCCTGATACGATCTTAATCGTAAAAGGCGCTAAGGCCAGTCAAGATGTTCAGCGCGGCGCGTGGTTTAAAGCACTTGATAAGCATGGGTTATTTGTACCCTGTTACCCACTTAGCGGAAATCACTTAAAGCGTTGGCTTGATGAGCAGTGCCAACGCTTGTCACTAAATATTCAAAACGAGGCCAAACTCAGTTTAATTAATGCCACTGAAGGCAACTTACTTGCGTGTTACCAAGAGCTTGAAAAACTAGCATTAATACACGGTGACGCTCTGATCACGCAACAGCTGGTGATGCAAGGACTACTAAACCAAGCTAAGTTTGATATTTTTGATTTAAGTGATGCGCTTTTAAACGGCCACACCGCTCAGGCTATAAAAGTACTTAACAAACTTGCCAGTGATAACACTGAGGTTGTGAGTATCTTATGGGCTATCAATAAAGACCTTAGTACATTATTGAGTGTGCAGCAGGGATTATTGCAAGGTGAGTCATTAGCAACCTTATTTAAACAAAAAGCTATTTGGAAAAATCAACAAGCGCCAGTACAAACAGCCATTAACAGGCTAAACATTCATACCCTAGAGAATATTAGCAGTGAACTGGCATTGTTTGATGCAAGTTACAAGCAAGGTGCATTGATTGCCCCTTACCAAGCATTGGCGCATATTTGCATTAAGTTCTGCCAACCGCTCGATATTCCACTTCCCTGCCATAGTAACCGTCAGTAAAGGGAAATACATGATTGCAATTTTTGGTGGTACTTTTGATCCCGTTCATTTGGGACACCTTAATATGGCGCAGCAATGCGTTGCGACCTTTAAATTACACTCACTCTATTTTATGCCCTGTGCAATACCTGCGCACAAAGCGGCACCGGGGATCAGCACCGAGCATCGTATAGCAATGCTTAAAGCCGCAATTACACCTTATGCGCAGTTCAAGCTTGATTTACGAGAACTGCAACGCAGCGGCCCGTCGTATTCTTTATTAAGTTTGCAAGAGCTAAGAGCAGAAAACCCCGGTACCCCTATTTTATTTTTAATTGGCATGGACTCATTCAACAATTTCGATAAATGGTATCAATGGCAAACAATAACTCGCCTTTGTCATCTGGTGGTGTATCAACGCCCTGGCCAAATTTGTGATACACAGGGTGAACTTAAATGCTATCAACATAACGCTGTTACCACTGATATTGCCTTGCTGCAAAAAACAAATGCCGGACACCTTTACTTTTTAGAAGGAGAACAGCTGGATGCCGCATCCAGCGAAATCCGTCAAGCCCTTAAAAAAAGTACTAAAAAGAGTGAACTATTACCCGACGCCGTGAGTCACTATATTAAGCAGCACCAGCTTTATCAAGAGTGATTGGTATAAACCCCTCAGCGTGTTAAAATAACCGCTATTAAATTTTAAATTGAGACAAAACCTTGGATTCGAAACAACTACTCGCTTTTGCACTAGACAAAATTGACGATATGAAAGCACGTGATGTGATTCAACTTGACGTAACTGGCAGCTCAGACGTAACCGATTACATGATTGTATGTTCAGGCACATCAAGACGTCATGTATTGTCAATTGCTGATAACTTAGCAAAAGAAGCTCGCCACGCTGGTGAAGAGCCATTAGGGTATGAAGGCCAAAGCGATGGTGAATGGGCACTCGTTGATTTAGGTGATGTGATTGTTCACGTTATGCAAGATCAAGCACGTAGCTATTACGATCTAGAAAAGCTTTGGGGCTAATTGCTCCCTATTTTAGACAACGCTCGGAAGTAACGTAGTGAAAATACAAATGATTGCTGTTGGTACAAAAATGCCAGCATGGGTAGAGACAGGTTTTGCAGAGTATCAACGCCGCTTTCCCAAAGATATGGCATTGGAACTCATTGAGATCCCTGCTGGTAAACGTGGAAAAAATGCCGATATAAAGCGTATTTTGCACATTGAAGGTGAAAAAACCTTAGCCGCCATACCTAAAGGCAATCGTATTGTCACACTAGAAGTAACCGGTAAAGCACTGGATACTCATCAACTAGCGAAAAACATGGAAAAGTGGCAACTAGATGGTCGCGATGTCAGTTTATTAATTGGCGGACCTGAAGGCTTAGCCCCAGAGTGTATTGCTGCCTCTGAGCAAAAATGGTCGTTATCAAATTTAACGCTCCCACACCCTTTAGTACGCATTATTGTTGCTGAAAGCCTCTACAGAGGCTGGAGCTTAAATAACAACCATCCTTATCATCGCGAGTAGTTTCTTGCTATGCTAAAACGAAGACCCACCATTCGCGACCACTCAGCAGAAGCTAATTTATTTGCTCGGCGTGCATTCGTGGGTTTTATTTTTATATTAGTCCTTGTAGCAATATTGCTGTCTAACTTGTATAAAATCCAGGTTGATGATCATCAAGATTATCAAACTCGTTCTAATGATAACCGTATAAAAGTTATACCTATAGCCCCCAATCGCGGTTTAATTTACGACCGCAATGGTGTTTTACTAGCCGAAAATAAGCCCGTTTATAACCTTGAGGTGATCCCCGAAGAAGTTGATGATTTAACCGCCTCTTTGAAGTCTATCAGCAAAATCATTGAAATAACCGAGCAACAACAAGCTGATTTTCTTGATGATATAAAACATACTCGACGTTTTAAAAGTCAAGTCCTCAAAGCCCGTTTAAATGAAAACGAAGTAGCGATGTTTTCAGTAAACCAACATAAGTTCCCAGGCTTTAGTATTGAGGCGCGTCTAGCGAGATATTACCCCTTTGGCGATACTTTAACCCATGCATTAGGCTATGTCGCAAAGCTCAATAGAAAAGAGTTAAACAAGCTTGAACAACAAGATGAAGCCACAAACTACCGAGCCACGCATGATATTGGTAAGCTGGGTATCGAAAAGTACTACGAGCCGTTATTACATGGCCAGGTTGGCTCACAACGAGTTGAAGTTAATAACCGCGGCCGAATTATCCGCACTTTAAGTATGGATCCACCGCAAGCGGGTGACGACTTAGTACTTACTCTCGACATTGGTTTACAACAAATAGCCCAACATGCACTTAAAGATATGCGCGGCGCTATTGTGGTAATGGATGCAAAAGATGGCGGCGTTTTAGCACTGTATTCAAACCCAAGTTATGATCCCAATTTATTTGTGCACGGTATTAGCAGTAAAGACTACAAAGCCTTACTCAACCCTGATCGTCCACTGATCAATCGCACGACTCAAGGTCGCTACGCACCAGCATCTACTGTTAAACCACACATGGCTATTTTGGCATTAGAAGAAAATATAGTGCAAGAAACCACCAGCATGTGGGATCCGGGCTTTTTTCAAATTCCCAACGTAGAGCATAGATGGCGTGATTGGCGACGTTGGGGCCATGGCCATGTTGATGTTTATAAAGCAATAGAAGAGTCATGCGATACCTACTTTTATGACGCAGCCTATCGAATGGGGATCACAAAAATAAGTAACTTTATGGCTCGCTTTGGCTTTGGTGAATTATCCGGTATTGATATTCATGAAGAAACAACCGCTATTTTACCCTCAAAAGAATGGAAAGAAGCCCGTTTTAAAGAGTCTTGGTGGCCTGGAGATACTATTTCTGTAGGAATTGGCCAAGGTTATTGGACTGCCACCCCCATTCAAATAGCGAATGCCACTAATATTTTAGTTAACAGAGGGATAAATCACCCTCCTCATTTAGTGCAAGTTGCTAAAAAAGAAGATCAAATTACTCAGCTCAATAATGAAGAAAAACCGCCGGTTGTACTCAATAACGAAGATAACTGGCGCATCGCTATTGATGCCATGCATAACACCGTTAAAAAAACTACCGGAACTGCCCATCGTGCGTTTAAAGGGGCTACTTATGACCCTGCAGGTAAAACCGGTACTGCCCAAGTGGTGAGTATTGCTCAGGGCGAGCGTTACGACGCCGATGCACTCAAAGAGCGCCAACGCGACAACGCCATTTATATAGGTTTTGCCCCGTTTAATAACCCACAAATTGTTGTCTCTATTGTGGTAGAAAATACCGGTGGGGGAAGCTCAGTAGGTGCGCCCATTGCGCGCCAATTAATGGATTACTATTTTGCAGCTAACCCAATCCAATCTTCAGGGGACAAAGCACCATGACAGCTTTACATGATAAGCGCTCTATTTGGCTGCGACTGCATATTGATTTGCCACTTTTTATTGCGTTATTGTTGATGATGGCCGGTAGTATCACTATTGTATACAGCGCCTCAGGGCAAGACGCTGCCATGATGGTTCGCCATATTACGCGAATGGCTGGCGCCATTATAGGTATGTTTGTACTTGCTCAAATTCCACCAGCGACTTTAAAACGTTTAGTTATTCCCATGTATTGCCTAGGATTACTCATGCTGGTTGGGGTACTGCTATTTGGTGTAAGTTCTAAGGGAGCTCAACGCTGGTTAGATTTAGGCATTACTCGCTTTCAACCCTCAGAGCTAATGAAACTAGCGGTTCCGATGATGGTTGCTTGGTATATTGGCCGCCACCATTTGCCGCCGCGTCCGTTACATTTAGTCATTGGCTTTGCCATTGTTATGCTGCCTACCCTACTAATTAAAGAGCAACCTGATTTGGGCACCTCAATTTTGATTGCCAGTTCCGGTGTATTTGTGTTGTTTTTATCAGGCTTGAGCTGGCGTTTAATCGGCTTTTTAAGCTCGGTTGTTGCTTTGGCAGCATGGCCATTTTGGCACTACGGTATGCACGATTATCAAAAGCAAAGAGTACTGACCTTTTTAGACCCTGAGAGCGATCCGCTGGGTTCTGGCTATCATATTATTCAATCAAAAATTGCCATTGGTTCAGGCGGTATCGAAGGAAAAGGCTGGCTGCAAGGCACGCAATCACAGCTAGAATTTTTACCTGAACGACATACTGACTTTATTTTTTCAGTACTGAGTGAAGAGTTTGGCTTATTTGGTGTGTGTGTTTTACTTAGTTTATATTTATTTATTATTGGCCGTGGACTGTATATTGCGGTTAACGCACAAGATGCGTTTGGTAAACTATTAGCCGGCTCACTCACGCTCACATTTTTTGTTTATATTTTTGTAAATATTGGCATGGTATCGGGTTTGTTGCCTGTTGTAGGTGTACCGTTGCCATTAATTAGTTATGGCGGTACCTCGATGGTGACCCTGATGGCTGCATTTGGCATTATTATGTCGATTGCCACAGATAAAAGGATGCTCTTAAAATAATGCGCCTTTACAAACAACTTATAATTATTATTCTCGTTAGCCTCTTTTTAAGTGCATGCAGCAGTTCAAATAGTCGTTACAGCATGCGCCATGATGCGGCGCCGCTTCGTGCACCGACCGAATTAGAAATGCAAGATGCCATTGTTACTCAAGTTATTAAAAGTGCGAGTACTACGCGCCCCTACGAAGTGCTTGGCAAACGTTATACCCCGATGCTCGATGAAACCGGCTATTCAGAAACGGGCATTGCTTCGTGGTATGGCCGTAAATTTCATGGGTATCACACCTCTAACGGCGAAATTTACGACATGTTCGCGATGACCGCAGCCCATAAAACGTTGCCTTTACCTAGTTTTGTGCGGGTAACAAATACGGCTAATGGCAAATCAATTATTGTTCGTGTTAATGACCGTGGCCCCTTTCATGATAATAGAATTATTGACCTTTCTTATGCCGCTGCATACAAACTTGGATACCATAAGTACGGTACAGCAGAGGTTAAGCTAGAAGCCATTACTCTAGCCGATACCCATGCACGAAAAACCTACGTTCAAGTTGCCGCGGGCAGTACCTTAGCCAACATAGAAGCGTTAGCAAGTACACTGCGAGAACAGTATAAGTTACCGACAAATATCGTTGAAAAAGACGCTATTTATAGATTGCACTTAGGGCCAATAAAAGATGCCCAACATGCGCAACAAGTACTAGAAACATTAAAACAAAATCAATTTCAAAACGCGTTCTTGCTTTACACTCAGTAAGCCCTTTAGAATGGGAATACGCATATTTTTAACTTTAACCATTAATGAGTATGATGAAATCTATTAAACATAAAATTCTTACTGGTGTTTGCGGCTTAGTCTGTTCTGCCGCCGTCTTTTCAGCCACCGCCCAAATTATTCCAGCGCCTCCTCAAGTTAATGCAAAAGGTTACTTTTTGGTGGACTTCACCACAGGTAAAGTTATTGCAGAAGGCGAGGCTGATACCAAACTCGCACCGGCCAGCTTAACTAAAATGATGACCAGTTATGTAATTGGTACCGAAATTAATGCTGGTAATATTGCGCCTACCGATATGGTTACTGTTAGTGAAAAAGCGTGGGCAAAAAACTTCCCTGAATCATCAAAAATGTTTATTGAAGTCGGTAAACAAGTTAGTGTCGATGATCTTAACCATGGCATTATTATTCAATCAGGAAATGATGCATGTGTTGCTATGGCAGAGCATATTGCTGGTAGCGAAAGCGCGTTTGCAGATTTAATGAATGCTCACGCCGAAAAAATAGGCATGACTAATACGCATTTTGTTAATAGCCATGGCCTTGATACTGATGCGCATTATACAACGCCACGCGACATGGCAACATTAGGGGCTGCACTTATCAGAGATGTGCCTGATGAATACGCTCTATATAAACAAAAGTCTTTTACTTTTAATGGTATAAAGCAATATAACCGCAACTCGTTGTTATGGGATGAAAGCTTAGATGTAGATGGTATTAAAACAGGTCACACGTCTGAGGCGGGTTACAGCTTAGTCACCTCTGCAACAAAAAACGACATGCGTTTAATTGCCGTTGTAATGGGCACCTCAAGTGAGCGCGCGCGTAAAGTAGAAAGTAAAAAACTACTAAACTACGGTTTTCGCTTTTTTGAAACAATTACCCCGTATAAAGCCGGCGACAGCTTTGCTGAGCAACGTGTTTGGATGGGCAATAAAGAGAATGTTTCTTTAGGAATTTTAGAAGATACACCTATTACTATTCCTCGTGGTCAGCATAAAAACCTTAAAGCAAACTTTGAGCTAGACGATACCCTTGAGGCACCTTTAGCTAAAGGCACAAAAGTAGGTACTTTATTTTTACAGCTTGAAGGCGAAGATATTGCACAATATCCGCTAGTTACACTTGAAGAAATACAAGAAGGTAGCTTCTTTAGTAAAATATATGACTACTTACGCTTACAGATTATGTAATTGCGAGTAAAGTAATATGAACGCCTCCACTGTGAGGCGTTTTTTTTTGCTTGAAAAGTGCTAGAATGCGCCCCATATATACCAATCGTATTGAATGACTATCATTGGCTTGGGTCAACAATAGCATCATTTCAAGATTGCCATTAGCCTGTCAGTTTTAAGCTTCGCGTTTTAGCAAAGCCAACACTTTTTGTTTGAGGAGTTCCCGTCGTGGTTGAACCTGTTAAAGACACTAAATTTGATGAGTACTTAGAGTACCCTTGCCCATTTACATTTAAAATTATGGGTCTAGCTAATGTAAACTTAACTGATCAAATTTTAGCTAAATTACAACCTATTGCTCCAGGTGATTATGCGCCAAAAGTAAAACCAAGCAGTAAAGGTAATTACGAGTCTGTAACGCTAGTAGCTACTGTAACAAGCGGCAAACACATTGAAGAAATTTACAACGTGATCAGCAACATCGATGACGTACGCCATATGCTTTAATCCATAGTTGAGATTTGTTGTGAGCGAAAACACCCTAATCGTACGCCAACTGGGTCGTCAGCGTTACATGCCGATTTGGCAAAAAATGCAAGAGTTTACCGACACCCGTGATGAAAATACCCCAGATGAAATTTGGCTGGTAGAGCACGAAAGTGTATTTACCCAAGGCCAAGCCGGTAAAGATGAGCACTTGCTCGCCCCAGGTGACATTGAAGTGATTAAAGTGGATCGTGGCGGACAAGTAACTTACCACGGCCCAGGTCAGCAAATGATGTATGTATTATTTAACTTACGTCGTTTAAAGATTGGCGTACGAGAGCTAGTAACATGGCTTGAGGAATGTATTATTGAATCCCTTGCTGAGTACGGTATTGATGCATACGCAAAAGCCGATGCACCCGGTGTTTACGTGAACGACAGCAAAATTGCCTCTTTAGGCCTAAGAGTTCGTCGTGGCTGCTCATTTCATGGTTTAGCATTAAATGTTAACATGGACCTAAGTCCATTTTTACGCATTAACCCTTGTGGTTATGCGGGCATGAATATGGTGCAAACTAAAGAATTAAATGGCCCTCAAAACCTTGAAGCTGCAGGTCAAGGGCTGGTAAAACACATGATCAAAAAGCTTAATGCAACACAGGTTAAGCATACTGAAGGGTTTGAAAACGAATGAATAAACCAGTCAAAATGGAACCAGGTGTAAAACTACGCGACGCAGAAAAAATGGCGTTGATCCCCGTTAAAGTTTTACCAACTGAAAAAACCGAAATGCTCCGTAAGCCAGAGTGGCTTAAAATCCGCTTACCTAAGTCAACCGAGCGGATTGACGGCATAAAACAAGCAATGCGCAAGCATGGCCTTCACTCTGTATGTGAAGAAGCCTCGTGCCCCAACTTATCAGAATGTTTTAACCACGGTACGGCGACCTTTATGATTTTAGGGGCTATTTGTACACGTCGTTGCCCATTCTGTGATGTTGCACATGGCCGTCCATTAAAGCCCGATGCAGCAGAGCCTGAAAAGCTTGCACTGACCATTAAAGACATGAAGCTAAGCTACGTAGTGATCACTTCGGTAGACCGTGATGATTTACGTGACGGTGGCGCTCAGCACTTTGCCGATTGTATCCGTGAAATTCGCAAGCACAATCCAGAAATCACCATTGAGATATTAGTCCCTGATTTTCGTGGTCGTATGGACAGAGCGTTGGAAATATTAATTGAAACGCCGCCAGATGTATTTAACCACAACCTAGAAACAGCACCACGTTTGTACAAATTGGCGCGTCCAGGTGCTGATTACAAGTGGTCACTTGAATTATTACGCCGCTTTAAAGAAGCACACCCTGAGGTTAAAACTAAATCGGGGTTAATGGTTGGCCTTGGTGAAGAAATTAGCGAAATTGAAGAAGTACTGCGTGATTTACGTGAGCATAACGTTGATATGCTAACCGTAGGCCAATACCTACAACCCTCTAAGCATCACTTACCAGTAAAACGCTACGTGCCGCCTGCTGAGTTTGATGCACTAAAAGAGTATGCTGATGAAATTGGCTTTACACACGCGGCTTCTGGCCCGTTTGTACGCTCAAGCTATCACGCCGATCAACAAGCAGCGGGTAAAGAAGTAAAATAAGCCTTGCTGAACAACCGGCTGGTAAATAAGCCTGCTGATTAACAAAAAGCTGCCAACGAGCAGCTTTTTTTGTTTATGGGCGTTATTTTCAGCAAATGTAAAATAAAGTTAGGCTAAAGCGGGGTTACTTGAGATAATTACCGCTGATACCCTTAATTAGGTTCATTATGAAACTATTAGTTCGCAACTTATCTCGTGCTACCACTGAGCATGAACTTCGTACTTTATTTACAGCGCACGGTAAAGTGACCACCTGTAACTTAGTACTCGATAAAGAAACTGGCCAATCAAAAGGTTTTGCTTTTGTAGAAATGCCAAACGACATTGAAGTTAAAGGCGCTATTAAAGCCCTTAATCAAACAACCGTTGATAAAAGCAAAATCCGCGTAAAACTAGCCGATGCTTAATAACGATTGAGGGGTTGGAAGTTTATACGTATTTTCAGCGTTTAACCTCGCTTTATATTGCTCAAAGCTTAGCTTTAACACTTTGAGCAATATAACCAATTGTGCTTATATCTGAGTTAACATCGCCTTTAATACCTGCTGCTTACTTACTATATCCCTGTACAACGCAAATTGATTTTTTGCGCGATCTAAATTGTGTCTCTCATGTTTAACACTAAAGTAATTATCGCCGTCTATATAGTCGGTTAAAAAGCGTAAGCCAATCATAAAAGGCATCACTTTAGCACCTAACCAAAAGCTTTGTTTTTCCGCGGCCGTTAATACTGACTTTAATGGTTCAACGTAACCTTTAACAATTGCTGCAAAAATGTCTTCACGAACACCTACTTTTTCAAGCGCTGTTGAATCTTCTTGCTCTGCAGAGCAGAATGTTCTGACCATATCGCCAAAGTCATTAAGCCAATAACCTGGCATACAGGTGTCTAAATCAATCACCGCTTTTGCATCATTTGAATCTGAACAAAATAGCATGTTGTTTATTTTAGTATCGTTATGACACACGCGAATAGGGACTTTTCCAGCTAATGCATTGAGCTCATCAATGAGTGAGAACTGCGACAAGCAAAAATCAACCTCCTCCTGACAATGAGCTACACGTTTATGAGGATCGGCGTTAATAACTTGCTTAAAAACCTCTGCACGCATGGCTAAATTATGAAAGTTAGGGATAACTGCATGTAATTTGTTAGCGTCAAAATCCTCTAATGCTGCAGCAAATTGGCCAAATGCATTAGCCGCGGTTTGCGCTTGGCTAACAGTATTAACCACATCTTCGCTGTAACTGCCACCAATAAACTCAAGGGCTCGCCAAGTATCGTTATTATTATTTACTAAATAGTCATGCTGAGTTGTTGCTACATGCCGCACAATTGCTAAGTTGAACTCACCGACTTGCTGCTTTTTGCTTAAGTGTCGTTCTATTAATCTTGCATTATCAACAAGTAACTGTGGTTTTGGGAATACCACCGTATTGAGCTTTTGTACAACCAATGACCGCTTAGGTGTGCTCAATAACATGGTAGTATTGATATGCCCACTACCAATGGGTTTTATACTCGCATGCTTATCGTCAAGGCCAAAACTCTCAGATAAGTAAACTTCTATAGGAATTGAATTCATTTTCTACTTCACTCTTTTCGCCCAAGGCGACAATAATTTATATCAATTGCATTAAATTAGTGAACGATTACAGCGACAAGGAAATAACGCGATAGCAAGGCGAAAATTATGATACATAGTTGTTCTATATAAATAATTTTTAACGCAGGAAGCGGGTTATTTAATACGCTAGATTGATCATATTTTTAATAAAATTGGTATTAACACCTTTACGCTTGACGCAATGCGCACAAAGTAGCCGCAATGCTTGTCAGTTCTGATTTATAGGTAACACCAAACCAAGGCTCTTTTGCAGTGTATACAAATACAGGCTGTGCTTTTACATTAATCGCTTGCTGGATTTGATCAGGTAAGTAATACTCTTGCTGAGTATTAGCGTTATATTGCTGTAAAAACGTCTCAAAACCTTGTTGCAAATAATCAAAAAAGCACGGCGTGATCCCCCAAAAACTCATAGATCCTAGCGCATCTCGGCTAATTTTTTCACGCAAGCCCTGCGGATTATTTCCAACAATATGTGCAGATTCTTTTTGAATATTTAAATATTCCGTCACTGCAACAAGCTTTCCATCAGCAATGCTACATACCCCGCGATTAACCCCACCGTGCTCAGAGAGGGTATTGATAATCGGGTACCCCACCATTGCCCATTCGGGGCTATTTTTAAAATGCTCACTAAGCAATAAAAATGAAGACGCACCATAATAGTCATCTGCGGTAATAACAATTGCAGGGTTGTTAATATATGCTTTGGCACACAGTAACGCATGCCCTGTGCCCCATGGTTTTATACGTTGCTGTGATAGTGCTTTGTATGCATCAGGAACAAGCGCGTTATGTTGCTCTACTAATACCACGTCAAGGGCTTTAGGTAAGCGAGGTAAAATAGTGTGTTCTATCTCACTGCGAACGGCTTGATTGATGATCAGTACAACCTGTGTCACACCGGCGCGATACGCATCAGTAATGCTTAACTCCATAATCGTGCAATTTAGCCCAGGTATTTCTGCTATTTGTTTATTGCCACCAAAGCGACTACCTAAGCCACCCGCAAGCACAACCAAACTCAGTTTATGTTTTTTCATTTAGAGTCTGCGCATTTATGAGGGTAATTTACCAAGCCAAGCTTGCAACCAAGGCTCAGTTACCGGCCATGGCTCAAAGTCTTCACAGGCATCGATTTCTAGTCGGTTACCAACAGGTTTAGCTTGTAAATCACGTAGTAGCTCATCAAAGCTGCGCCCTGCCCCACAAAACGTATCACCGTAACTTCTATCACCCATGGCAACAATACCAAAAGGCTTGTCTGTTAGCATTGGAAAAGTACTATTTAATTGATGATAAAGATCCGCTAAATTATCAGGAATATCGCCTTGCCCAGTGGTCGAGGTAACAATTAAAATATGCGAAGCATTTTTTATATCATCTAAAGTAGGCTGCTCGAAGACACTAACCTGATGACCAGCTTGCTCTAGCGTGTCGCTAACTTGCTCACTTAATCGCTCTGCACCGCCATACACGCTGCCAACAAAAATACTAATATGTGCCATTTAATAATCCTCTTCTTGTTCTGGCCACCCCAGCTGTTTGCAAATGTTTAACATTGCATCACCCAGCGGCGCTTTAATTGTTATGGGTTCATTATTATAAGGGTGCACAAAGCTAAGCTCTGATGCAAACAACATTAGACGGCGAAGCGAAAAATGCTCCCTAAAAAACTGATTATGCTGGTTATCGCCATGATTTACATCACCAATAATAGGTAAAGACAAGTGCTTTAAATGCCGGCGTATTTGATGTTTGCGACCCGTTTTAGGAAAACACTCTACCAAAGAATAACGAACCGTTGGGTATTTTCCTATTGGGATAGGCAGCGCAGCTTGATGCAAACAATTAAATTGGGTTTGTGCTTCTTGCGCGGCTTTGTCTTGATCAGCAAACTTATCGGCTATTTTGTCGAGTTCTTCTTTTAACGGTTTATCTAAAAAAACAGATTCAGGCGCAAACCCGCGTACCAACGCTAAATAACGTTTTGTTATTGTGCCCTCAATAAATAATTGATTCATATCACGCGCCGCCTCTGAGCTTAATGCAAACAGTAATACACCCGAAGTAGGCCTATCAAGACGGTGAACAGGAAACACATGTTGCCCTATTTGATCGCGCAGCATTTGCATTGCAAATTGGGTTTCATGTTTATCTAAAAATGAGCGATGAACAAGTAGCCCAGAGGGTTTATCTATTGCTACATAATTTTCATCTTGATAAAGAATCGACAGTTCGCCGTATTCAATAGGCTCTGGGCGCTCACTCATTAGGCTCTCCTAAATATGAATCTAATTGGGTCAGTAAAGCGATAATGTCTTCGCTGCCTGATTTATCAGTGAGTGTCATTTGCGCCATCGGGGCGACTGCAAAATTGCGCGGTAACGGCTGCTTGTTGTCAATTAGCCGCTGTAACTTTTCAATAAATACAAACTGCAACCATTGTTCAAATGCCAGTGTATCGTGACAAAACGGTACGCTAGAATCTAATAAATCGGGATTCAGTGGCTCAACCTGCCACAGTTGATGCTTTTTAAGTAGCGCCGCTAATTGCTGTAAATATATGTGGGTTTGCTGGTACATAATCACCCTTTGGTCTGTGTATTATGCAATTATACCCTGTTCCCACAACAGTCGCTATGGCGTATAATTAAGGTAATTTTGTAGTAAAAACAGTTGGAAATCCATGAGTGAACATATAGCTACGTTAGGCCAGCTTTTAGATGGTGCAGGCACTCAATGGCGTGCTTTTGATATTGGCAGGCACATTACCAAGCTTGATAAACAACAATTTTTAGCCGTTGAACAAGCGCAAATTCCTTACCCTTACCCATTAGCAGGTCATGCATGGTTAGCGATTCAGTTTTGGGATAGCAAAGCCAGTAAAGAACCCTATGTGTGGTTCTTAAAATTCCCACTTGATGAGCAAAGTAAGTTAGTAAGCGCGAGCCGTGATCACTTTGCAGATATGGTTATTCAGGCACTAGGAACAGAAATTACCGGCGAGCAAGCCGATGGCACACTCGATAACAACCCTTATGTATTTACTCCGAACGCAAATAAATTAGCGGCGTTTAATGCACAAGTTAAAGTGTTGCTAAAGCAACCAGCGTCGCAATACTACGAGCACGCCCAACTCTACTTTAGTGGCCAAATTGGCTTTGATAATTGGCAAAATGTCGCGTTACAAGGCATTGCCGATTTTGCTTATCGTCTTCATAGTGCTGATAACTTGAAGCACTTACAAGCAGCGTGGCCTAAATTACCAGTTGAAGTATTACAGCCATTAAGTGCAATGCTTGAACACATCGAAATACCGCCCTCGTTAAGTGAGTTATTGTTAAGTTATGGGCAAACCGCCCTTACTAATAATGATGTTGTTGCGGCCTCTGCCGCGCTGCGTGCAATATCATCAGGGCAAGCAGCAGGGCTTAGCGCACAACTTGTTGACTGCGCGCTTAACTCACCTTTAGGGCAAGATTCTGATATTTTGTTGACCATTGCTGGTCGCTGCTTTAAACAGTTAGAACAACCACAGCGTTTACATGTGTTTATGGATAACTGTGCGCATCATGAGAAAATAGCTGAATTATTTCCTAGCGTTTTTGCAGATTTAGTTGCAATTGCGACTATTCGCCCTCACTTATTAGCTTTATTACGTGAAGAAAACAGAAGCGAGACATTAGCTCGCGCAATTGGAAGGTTATTCTCTTAAATGGCTAGTTTATGGACGTTCATACTTATTGGTGCTGTAATTTATTTTTTTTGGCTAAATCGTAAAATAGCCGAAGCAGCGAACGTTCATGCCAAACGCCAAAGCGAGCAATTGCAAGTGCAACTTATGAGTGTAGCTTGCAACAAGCGTCGATTTGGCATTTTAAAAAGTGGTAAACCGGGCATGAAAAGCGAATTTATTTTTGAGTTTTCAAGTGACGGTGAAAACGCCTACCAAGGGGTATTAATCATGGAAGATGAAAAACTAAAAAGTGTGGTTGTGCCACCACATAGAATATAATTTCTGAGCACAAAAAACTAAGGCGTAACCTCAGTTACGCCCCAATTGCAAACATCCTGTAAGGTATCCTTTACCTATTCCCTGTTTATCATCCTCTGAACGAGCAAACTACCGTGTTTACTCTCCATTGCATCCTGCAATATCCACTTACCGCCTTGGCTATCCTGCGTAAACTAACGCTCCTGCAATTTCCTATCGCATCATCCTTGGTGTCCTTTAAATAGCTCCCAGCTATTTTAGTACTCCGTGTACTTCCTGTTTCATCCCTGCATCCGTGTTAACTTGTCCTTTGTGCTTCCTGCTAGTAACTACTTAGTTGCCTGATTCCTTATCCGTGGCAGTAGCTCAATCATTGGGCTATGTCGTCTTGACAAAGTAAAGTTTAAAGCAAACGGCTTAGTATGATAGTGGGGAAAACAAAAAAAATTACGGTCATAAAATTGAAAAATAAAAATAACTATAAATAACAATGGCTTGATGTTTTCAAGAAGATAAAATACGGAGTTAAACTGACAAGGCGCACGTTAATGTAAGATATATCTCACGTAAGTGCGCCCTATTTGGAACATTGGCTTACATAATCACAATTCTAAACACCTAGCCTTGTACAGATAGAGCAGCTTTAAAAAGTAATTCACCTTTAACTCGGTTAAATGTGAGCTGCTTAAAGTGCTCAAAGCCTTGTGATTTAAAAAATTGCGTATGTTCGTCACGAGTCACAAATACCGCTATACCAGAGGACTCAGGATTGTCATGTAATAAACCATCTAAGCCTTTAAGTAATTGGCGGCCAAACCCTTGACCATGAAAATGTGGGTCAACGGCTATAAACGCTAAAAAGTAGTAATTGCCTTGCGGCTTTAGTGCATCACGAATAGTTTTTTCTTTTTCAATTAATTGATTCGTTTGCAAATAACCGGCACTTAACATCAACTTTAATCGCCAATGCCAATAACGCTCTGCTTGAAGTTGGCTACTTGACTCAAATACACAAGCAACTGCTTTTAACTTATCGTTACGGTAAAGGCCAATTAAAGGCTGTTTTTCTTGCCAAAAGCTACTGAGCTCTTCGCGAATAAGCGCACGGAGTTTTTTTTCATAGTCTAGAGGGCTTTTTTCGTTATACCCTAGCAGAGTTTGTAAAATAGGGTCATTTTGGTAGGCCTGATATATAAGGCTTGCAGCGGTACTGATATCTTCTGGTGCAATATGTTGCACGCTAAACGTGTCTGTGGATTCTGCTGTGGCTGTCATTTTATTTCCTTTATTATTTTATACCCTTTGTCATTACGCCGCGTAACTTGTTTGGGATTAATTTTGAACTACAACGATGACCAAATGCTCATATAACTATATACCTAAGTGGGACAAATAAGCGAATTTACATTTTAGTTAGTACGCTCATCCACTGCATTGAGTCAGATCATGCTTTAGCGACTTACTACTGAGTAAATAAAGCGTAAATTCAGTAAGGGTTAAACTGGCTAGATATATCATTCCCCCCTAGAGTTAATAAGTATTAAGTATTAATTCATTAAGGAGCACGATTATGGATACGACTAAGCACGACATAAATACATTGTTCGCACAATTAGGGTTAGCTAATACAGAAGCAGAAATAGATGCATTTATTGCATCGCATGCCATTTCGGATACCACATTATTGCAAGATGCTCCCTTTTGGGATGAAGCCCAACAACACTTTATTGCTGAATCGCTGGCGGTTGATGGCGATTGGAGTGAGGTAATTGACGAACTCGACTCTCGCCTTCGTCAAAATAATTAAATCGCACATTTTAATGTGTCTGAGCCACTTTATTGTTACCATACCTGCTCGCAACTTCAATGTTGCGAGCTTACTTTATTAAAGAGTTATAAATCGAATGAATGCTGCTGTATTTGAAGCTATTAAAGTCCTTCTTGATGAAGGCAAAGTCCCCACTGTTGCACTAACTAAAAGCCGTTTAGTAAAACCTCTTCCTATGCCGGTTATTATTGCGGCAGTGAGTCAATATAAAAATAATCCCGATTCAATTTATAATTTAATGAAAACACCCGAGCAAGCAAGTAACTCAGATCCTAAAAACACTCAGTTAGATAGAATTGAGCAAAAACTTGACCGATTACTTGCTTTGCTAGAGCAAAAATAATTTGAGACTATAAATGTTTGTTGTTGATTTAACATTTGATTGCTACCAAGACACAACCCTAGAGCAAGCCGAGCAGGCAATAAACCGCTTAGTGAATGCATTACGCTTTAATGGCCAAATCATTGGAGAGGAATTTCCAACGGTTTTAAAAGATGGCTATTTTATTACTCGTGTAATGTGCCCGACCGAAGACGCCATGCACCCACTTAATAACAGTGCGTTTGTTAAACACAGTGTTGAAAAGCTTCATGGCGCTGGTTTGCTTGCTCCCAAAGTAAAGGTCATCGGCCAAGATATTCACTCCAATGGTGCCGATGGCTGTAAAGAGCCATCAAGCTATATTTTATATACCACCTATGTGCATACATGTAGCCCACTGTATTGTGGCGATGACTTTTTACCCGTGCCGCTATTTAATATTCCTGCGATTGCTAATGGTGACTATAAAACACTAATTAAATGGCAAGAAGATTGGCAAGCGTGCGATCAAATTCAAATTAATGGTGCAACACGCTGTGAATTTCCAGCGCTTGAAGAAATAGCCAGCACCCAAAGTGATTTATACCGCCGTGGTAAAGATATAACTAAACGGATTAGTTTTTTAACTAAAAAGCCTGTTTACTATTATTTATACCGTGTAGGGGGGGTTGATAAAGCCTCTGAACTTGAGCGTAAATGCCCGAGTTGCCATGGTGAATGGAAATTACCCGAGCCTTGGTTTGGCTTGTTTGATTTTAGGTGTGAACCGTGTGGTATAGTCTCTAATATTTCGTGGGATTTTCAATAAATCCCACACTTAAGGTGCTATGTCTAAAAACATCACACCTTAAAACTACCTTATAATTATACTGTCAACGATGCTATAAATTCACTGAGGTTTTTGGCAAGTACATGATGTGGCTTTTTACCTACATACTCTAGACACACCTCACCTGTTTCTACTAATACGGTAACAAGCAAATCGTCTTGGTCGGTTAACCCAATAAATACACTTGGCGCTTGTTTGAGTTTACGTTTCATTAAAACATGTCCAGTGATATTTTGTTGCAGTAGGTCAAAATCATCTTCATTCCATGCTTGTAATAATTCCACTTGATGTCCGTCAATATTGGCTACAACACTGCCAGCAAACATATGGCCATAAAATTGACTCAACGCCTCTGGAAACTCAAGCTCCAATGCGTTAGCGAGATCGGTTAATGAACCTGTAGGCTCTCTAACTATCGCTTGCCATTGGATCATACCATGTTCATCTGCGCTACCTATTTCACATGGGCTTGGCCATTGCTCATCGTGGACGATTAATGGGCGCTTTTGTGTATTAGTAATCGTTTGTTCGCTAAATTTTTCGTGAAGTTGAGCTAATTGCATTGCAACAGACATACTGTGAAACTCATTTAATTTATATATAATGCATCCATTGTAACTATTTAAGAGCAAACATGACAGATTACAGCAATTCTCCCGATCTTAAAGGCAGCGTACTTGGTCAATCTACTGAGTATGTCGATCAATACACGCCCAGCTTGCTTTTTCCTATTGCTCGCAAGCTTAATCGCGATTCATTAAGTATTGATGAAACTGCGCTGCCGTTTAAAGGCCAAGACATATGGACAGGTTACGAACTGTCTTGGTTAAATACTAAAGGTAAGCCTCAAGTTGCGGTGGCATTGTTTACTTTCGAATGTCAAAGTAGTCATATTATTGAATCAAAGTCGTTTAAGCTTTATTTAAACAGCTTTAATCAAAGCCGTTTTGGGAGTATTGAAATTGTTAAACAACATTTAATTGACGACTTATCCAATGCGGTAAACAGCCCTGTAAAGGTAACCTTATACAGCGCTGATGACTACAATTGTATTCCTTGCACAGCGCTGCCAGGTGAGTGTATAGATGAGTTAGATATTGAGATAGATAACTACCATATTGATGCCCATTCACTTAAATCACAAAGCAATAAAATAGTCACCGAAACTTTGCATAGCCACTTGCTTAAGTCTAACTGTTTAATTACTTCACAACCGGATTGGGCGAGTATTATTATTCGCTATACCGGTGAGCAAGTTTGTCGAGAGTCATTATTACGCTATTTAATTTCATTTAGAACTCACAATGAGTTTCATGAGCAATGTGTGGAACGTATTTACAGCGACTTAACCACTCAACTCCATATTAAAGAACTTGAAGTATACGCTCGTTATACGCGCCGTGGTGGGCTTGATATAAACCCATATCGCTCAACACATTATAACGAAACCCCATTTTCGGTAAAAATAAACCGTCAATAAGTGTCGCGTTACCTTAACAAAAAAGGAGCCTGAGGCTCCTTTTTTAGTCATTAAGTTGCTTAGTTGGCACCGCCATGCCACACACATCAATATAATTATGGCTGTACGCAAACCATTCCTCGCTGCGGTTACCCCGAGCAATAATTAATTGTTTGAATGAATTAGAGTCTGTTTTCATTACTTTAAATTGGCTGCTATCGTCTGCTACATCCGCTAATACTTGTAGATCAGTAATGGGGTTAAACTCGGTATTTTCAGTTGGCGTTCGCGCTAGCTGATGAAAATGTGCCATGCCTTTAAGCACCCGACCAAACACGGTAATATTTTTGTCTAAATAACGCGGCCCTTGACCTATGGTGACAAAAAACTCACTGCTGGCACTGTTTATATTGTTATCGCGCGCCATTGCAAATATGCCATGACAATGGACTTGCCACGTTTGTGTATGCGCTTGGTTTTGTGCAACCGCAAAGCCACCTAAAAACCCCGTTACCGGTGCATAACCATCACTGCCCATCTCGGTTATTGAAAGTGGCTCAGTGGTGGTTAAATAAAATTCCGCTGGCACCGTGTTATCTTTAGTTTTGGCTAACTTTTTACCCGTACTATCGCCACCTTGAGCTACAAACCCTTCAACAAAACGGTAAATGTGAGTACCTTGATAAAAGCCTTGTCTTGCCAGTTTTTTAATATTCGCAGTGTGTTTAGGCGCAAGTTTGGGGTTAAGCTCAATATATGCAGCGCCTGTGGGCAGGGTTAACTTTAGAATATTCTCTGATTCGACCCATCGCCATTCATCATCTTTAGCCGCCGCAATAATCTCACTGCTTGTTAGCTTTTTAGCCGATGAGGCTGGTGATTGAGTACTTTGCTGGGCACACCCACCTAACAAAGCCGACACTAAAAGGGTCACTACACACTTTTTCATACCTTTCCTTTTTTATTGTTATCTATTAGGGTCTGTTGACCTTTCAAGGTTAAATTTGCAGCAGCCTGTTTGGTATTTAGGCAAGGCAGAGCCTATGTGGTGTGGTTATTCCCCATAAATAGGCGATAACGCAGCATCAATGCCAAACAGGCGCTGCCCTTCGGGTTCTGCCTAGGGGCAATTTACTCTTTGTTACTCGGTTTTTACTTAGCCCACTAGGTTACAAACCTCGCGCCGCGATTAAACCGCCCCTAGTTTGAACAAATTTTAATCCGCAAAGGTCAACAGACCCTAGTCCCAATCAAACTTATACAGTATGTCTACGTTTTGGTATAAGCCACTGGTTATTTCTATGTATAGTTTAGAGAGTAACTGATAGCGCACAGCCACTTCACTGAGTGAGTCGAACACCCCGACACTGTACTTAACCTGCAAGCTTGGGGCTATATAACCCGATATCTCTACTTTTGTTTGTTCACCACTGCCTTTAGAGCTTAAGCTTACATCAGATAAACCAAAGGTTTCACCCACCTTAGAAACCACTCCCTCACTGCGACTCACGCCTTGAGAAAGTAATAATTGAGTTAACATAGCATCTGTAGAGCTGTCGCCCTCTCCTAATGGTTGCCCATTGAGTAAATAGGCTAAGGCTTGGGCTTGATCCATCGCAGGCTCAGAAAATACTTTTAACGTAGGTTGCTCAACACTGCCGGTTAAAGTCACCCCGGCAATCACACCATCAGCAGTATTATCTGGGTTACGAATCGCTTTAATGTTGAGATACGGTTTGTCGATTGCGCCACTAAAACCTACTTGCCCTGTTCTAATTATTAAGTCTTGCCCGAAGGCTAAATACGTCCCTTCTATTAAATTAAGCTCTCCGGTTGCAATAATTGGCGTACCTTGGCTCATTTTAAGCGCTAAATCACCAGTTACTTTAGACTTGAGTCCAAACGATTCGACTTTTACATCATTTTTTACTGTTACATTTAAGTCTATATCATAATCAAAAGGGACTTTTTTAGCCGCTTGTGTTTTTTGATCAATAATTATTTCATCATCGCTTACTTGCACTGCGCCCTCGGGCAACTCTTCAATTTCTATACGCCCATAAGGTACAACCACTTCACCAACAAGGTTAAGCGCGTTATCTGCTATGCCGATTTTTAGATCGGGTGATACTTTAAATATCACACCCTGCTGCGCTCTAACAAAAAACTCATTGCCAACAACTGCAACATTAACCGCGGGTTGCTCACCTTGCCAATCAACATCACCGGTAAGTTTAACTTGCCCGCCTTGAGGATCACTTAAGTTACCTTTAATTGTTGCCGTGGTTTTATTAAATAAAATATGTATATTAGAGTCTTTAAGTGCAACAGGTAATTGCTCTCCCTCTAAATTAATATCTGCTATATTAAGCTCACCATCTAACTGAGGATCTTTGAGCGTTCCTGCTAATGTAACCTGTCCGCTGATTGCCCCTTTAAGTTGCTCAAGCGTATCTAAAAATGGCTGAATGTCTGAGAGTAAAATTTTATCTATATTAACGTTACCAGAGAGTGTTTGTGTGTTTTGAATGTCGTCAATATTTATATCGGTAGCTATTTTACCTAGCACACTGGATGCCAAGTTAGCTTCAATTTTACCAACCTGCGAATCTGAAAAAGCACTAATACTGAGTGTTTCTATTGGGAGTTTAAATCGATCCTCTTCTGAGGTTAGCACTGCATTTAATCCATTAGAATTTACATTGGCTCTGAGTGTTTTAAGTGCACCTGACTGCCAATTAGCAGCAAAATCACCTGTTAAGTCTCCGCGTGTGCGAATATTATCTGGTAATAAGTGCTTAAGCTCTGCAAGTGAGAGGTTAGCAAGCTTTGCATTAAACTGCCCTAGCGCTTTTGTTTGCGACAAGGTATCTATACACAACTTACTTTGAGCTGATTGCCAACAATGAGCGCTCACATCAAAATCCCCGTTTTGTGTATTCACCATAACGGATATTTTTTTAGTATTATTAAAACTCAGCTTTTTATCACTAAGGGTTATATCACTTAGCTCACCATTCCAAATGGCATTTTTCATTTTGCCATTAAGCTCAAGTTCCACCGCGCCTTTTTCGGCATCAATCGACGCGCTAAGTTGATGATCTGTTTTATCACCACTGGCAGCTATGTTTATATTATTAATTTGCTGCCCAGCGACCAGTGCAGATGCAACATTAACACTGAGATCAGTTTGCCAATCAGCAGCCGTATCTAGTTGAGATTTTATAGCAAGTTTATTAATGTTTATCTCATTAAAAATAAAACGCTCTAGCATGACGGCTAAGTTAACCGAAGGGGTTAATCTGTTGCCGCGTACTTTTAAATCCGCTTTACCGTTAGCAATAAAAGGAAGGTTAGCCTGCTCATCACTATTAAGCGTGATATCACCGTCAACTTGCCATGTATCATCTACCTGCCCATTCAAAGTTAACTTGTTAGCACCACTACTTAAATAAAAACTATCGATATCCGCTTTTAATTGATTATCTAACTTAAAGTTTGCAGCAAACTCTAAGGGAACGTTGTTTAAAAAGCCAGCTAGCTTAGTATTGTTCATTTGTAGCTGCCAGGTATCGGCTTGAGCGTTAAATACGCCTTTAAACGTCCCTGAAACATCACTGGTTAGGGCATCGGTTAAGTATTGCGCTTTTAAATTTGATAAAACGCCGGTAAAGTCCGCTTTAATTCCCTGTTGCCAATCAAGCTGTGCTTGAATATTCGCAGCGCTATCGTTAGTTTTTAAAGCAAGCGTTTCAAGCGTTGCCTTGGTTAGTGTGCCTTTTAGCTGAGCATTTAAATCTACACTTGGATAAGCATCTAGCTGAGTATTACCCGTTAAACTTAATTGATAGTCGTTAGCATTACCTTGGGCACTTAAATTGATGTTTTTAACCTTTAGCTCATTATTTTGTGTATTAATAAGCCATTGATTAATTTTGCCATTAACACTAAAGGGATAATTTTTCTGTTTGAGGTTGGCTGTTGCTCTCAAATTTAAAGGAAATAATCCTGTGGTATCAAGCGCAATGTTAAGCTTGGCTAGATCACCATTTATATCAAGAGTAGCTCCATGTTCATTCCCTTTTAAGCTAATGTTGCCGTTAATTGGCATTGCCCCTTCCAGTGTTGCATCAAGCTGAGTTTTTAACTGCCACTGCTGATAACCTGCCGATAGTGACTGTACCTTAATAGTGGCATCTTCTACGCTCATTTGCAGGGCAATATCATCAATTGAATAGTGTTGCTCGCCCTGATTTATTGTTACGTTGGTGATATTGAACTGCTCAACATTGATGTTAAGTGGTGAGATAAACTCGATATTGGGTAAAGCTGGTAATTCCTTAATAGCCGTTGTTGTTTGTTGATTAGCCGCTGCTTGTTGAGCTGCGGTTTGCTCTTTCAATACCACATTAATGCGAGGAATAGTTAAGCGTTTAATTGTAATATCAGGCCCTTCAGCCTTTGCCGACAATTGCAGAGTGTTAAGTGTTACGTTTGCACTTGAATGATTTAAAATAAATTCATCAATAGCTAGATTTTTTAATGCAATATTAAAGGGTAAGGTTATTTTTTTTAATGCTTCGGTTGGCGTATCGTCTTTATTCTCAGCGCTTTTTGGCAAGGTTAATTTAATCGACTTAGCGCTTAAATTATCAATACAAATACCATCACATTGCCACCAAAATAAATCTATCTTTAGTTGCTGTGCATTAACGCTTACGCCATTTTGGTCGAACTGTAAGTTAAACGCATCATTGTATAAAAATCGGCCATTTTTTATTTCAATGGTTAATCCATCAACCAATTTATTCGCTGTATAAGCAAGCAATTGATTACCAGGGGCGGTAAACAAAACGCAAAACAGTGTAACTAACAGCGTTGCTAAAACGGCGCTAATTATCGCCGTTACTTTTTTAAATACTGACATTAAATTTCAGGCCCTATGGTAATACTTAAACGGGTACTTTTACTTTCTTTAGTGAGCCCCCACGCGTGATCAACTCTTATTGGCCCTATAGGCGTTAAATAACGAAAACCAAACCCTGCACCAACTTCAAATTGCTCAGAAAAATCATTGGTTGCGGTCCCCCCATCAACAAACAGCGCAGCTCGCCAATTTTTAGCAAATTGGTAGTTGTATTCAACGGTACTCGCTAATAAATATTTACCACCAATACGCTCACCCTGCTCGTTTTGCGGAGAAATCGACTGATAAGCAAAACCCCTGACACTTTGATCGCCACCGGCATAAAATCGCAAAGAAAATGGCACGTTATTTATATCATTAACAATCATTGCGCCCACGTTTGCTTTTAAAAAGATCAGATGGCGGTCAAGGTAAGTACGTAACCAAGCATGCTGTAATTGAACTCTAACCAAATTGGTACTTGAGAGTACGCTATCGAGTCCAAACTCAGCTGAAATAGACCACTGCTCCCCCCAATAAGGTGTGGTGCCACCCTTTGATTGTTTACGCGCATAACTGATCCCAGGCATTAACATTTCAGTTGTTTTTTCTTCGTCATCCCCTATGCGGTAGGTTTCTTGCTCGCGCCTTAAAAAAGCCGTTCGTACCCATTTATGCTCAGTTAACCACTGGCGCTGTAACTGACCTGTTAGTATTTCACTGTAGGTTTCATTGGTTAATTCATCTTCCAACTTATAACCGACAGAAAAGCGCCATAAATCATCGTTCGGATCATTCACCGGCACGGTGTAAGCCATGGAAATATCTTGCTGTTTTTGAGAAACATTTAAATTGCTTTCAAGATAGTGCCCGTTATCGGTGATCCATGGTTTACTCCATTTAAAACGTACTTTCGGCCCTAAATCTGTACTAAAGCCACCACCAATTTCATAACTATTTTCTGGTTTATGTAACACATCCACTTTTATAGAAACTTGCTTGTTTTTTCTCGCTGTAATATCGGCGTAAACACGCACGCTCTTAAAATAAGGGGTACTTGATAAATCAAGATTATAATCGGCAATATAGGATGCTTTGTACGACTGACCCATTTTAAATGGCGCCAAAGAGCGGATATATTTTTCGGCTGGAGTATTTCTGGCAATTAAAATATCACCAAATTGATAACGAACTCCGCTATCAATAGTAAAAGTAATGGTTGCGCTGTGTTTTTTGAGTGATACTTCAAATTTTCTAACAGGCCATTTTGCATCGAAATATCCATACTCTAGCAACACTGACTCTATTTTTTTATGCGCGCTGCTATAAACCCCATGATTTAAAATATCACCTTGTTTTAAATTAAGATTTTCAATCGTTTTTTGAACGAACGGATCCTGTTTTGCTTCACCATTAACCGTTATATTAAGTGACTCAATACGTGTGGCTGGGCCTCGCTCTATATTTACAACAAGTTCGCGCTCGTCTTTATCAAAATCAATATTTACTACTGGACTATAATAACCTAAGGCTTTGATACTGTTCTCAACTTGCGTTTTTGCATACCGACGAAGTGTACGGGTTGGTTTTTCACCAACAAGTTGTTTTAAATAAAGTGCAACGTTATTTTCTAAGTCGCCACTGATCCCTTTAATTTCATAATCTTCAATTATATTTTCAGAGGCAATAGAAGACAGGCTTACTAACAAGCAAAAAAAACAAAAAAACTTTAAAAGCTGATTGAACAAGTAAATATCCTTACTGTGGTATCCATAAAATAAACCGCTAGACAGAGATATACTACCATAGCCACAATGAGCCTAACATTAACTTAATCGCAATTAACACTCAAAGATGCAGTCAAAATTTAGTACGCGTTAACGGTTTATTTTGGTTACAATAGCTATAACGAGTACAAAATAAAATTAATGAGTTTTTTAATGCAATTCCCTGATGATGACAATGGCCAGCTACTTGCTGAAATTTCCGCCGCTGGTGTAGATTTAAGTAAAATGCAACAAATTGATTTTTACATTTTATTTGAACAACAGGTTGATGCCGAAAAATTTGCAACTGAGATTGTAAACGATGCATTAGTGCAAACTGCTGATGTTGAAAAATGCAAAGATACCGGCGTTTGGGAAGTAATTGCCCATGTACAAATGGTGCCTGAACATGCACTGTTAGGCCAAGCAGAACAATACATTGAAAGCATAGCGAACAGCTTTAATGGCTATGGTGATGGTTGGGGATTAGACGCAGAAGAGGCATAATCCCTAATTTAAATGATGAATGATATCCAGCTTAGTCTATCGACTTAGCTGGTTTGCTTTTCTGAAGCTGCCTTTATAATCAAAAAGTTTATCTGCTACTTTCCAGCCATATTTTTTACTTTTTCGCGCAATCACAAAATCCGGTGGTATTAAATCAAACTGCGCTTTTATAACTTGCTCTGCACTGACAAATTCCATGGGGGATTGGCCCAGACTTACACGCTTACCAAACTGCTGATTAAAGTAATACCGAGCACCTTTGTTTGATAAATCAAAAATTTCATCACAACTGGCTCCGTCTTCATCAAAATAAGTAATTTTTAACAATTGCTCTTTAAGTTTTACCACACTCAAGCCGCTACAACGTAGGACTAATGCATCTTTAAGGTTTAACGCATTGCGCAACTTATCATCAGGGTCGGCCATCACAGCGTCACAATCATGGCATTTTCGAGCAGCAATATCATTTTGTGCGCCGCACTGCTCACACTCTTTAAAACGAAAGCGGTAATCGCATTGCTCGCTTAAACCGTTATCATCTTCTAGCAAACCTTTACAACGCCTGCCGAAGTGCTCGATTACTTTGCCATCAGCATCTGTTTTTCCCCAAAATATATTGGCAAAGCCACACCCAGGACACAGCACTTGCACGGGTTCATTATCGCTATCGCCTTTTTTATCTCCCACTTCTGGGTAGAATAAGTCAAAGCCATTACCCGCATAGTCAATCACTAAACAATCGTTTTTACCTTCTGCCAACCTCAAGCCTCGACCGACAATTTGCTGGTATAAACTTACCGACTCCGTGGGGCGTAAAATAGCAATAAAATCAACATGAGGGGCATCAAAACCCGTCGTCAGTACTGATATATTTACTAAATATTTTAACTGTTTAGCTTTGAACTGCTTTATTATTTTATCGCGTTCGCTATTCGGCGTATCCCCGGTGATCAGCGCACTGTGATCCTCTGGTAGATAAGTCATGATCTCTTGTGCATGCATAACCGTAGCTGCAAAAATCATCACGCCGTAACGATTTTCACTGTATTGTATAACCTGTTGTAAAATTGTTTGAGTTGCACGGGTCGATTTTTTTAACAGCGCATTCATGTCCTCATTGCTATATTGCCCAAATGCATTACTACTTAATGATGAAAAATCATAATGGCTAATTGCAGCATCAACCTCTTTAGGGGGCGTTAAATAGTTATGCTTAATCATATAGCGCAAAGGTAATTCAAAAATACAGTGTTTGAATGGACTCTCTTTATTGCCTCTTACAAACCCATGGTAATGATGATGATAAATCCAGCCTAATCCAAGGCGGTAAGGCGTTGCTGTTAAGCCTAATACTTTTAATTCAGGGTTGTGAGATTTAAGTGCATTAATAACCTTACCATATTGGCTTTTCTTTTCGCCATTCACTCTGTGGCACTCATCAATAATGAGTAATGAATAGTGCTCATTAAGTTTGTCTAAATTACGCGATAACGACTGCACACTGGCAAAGGTAACTTGGTGGGTTAACGACTTCTCTTTGAGACCTGCGGAAAATATACTCGCCTCAAGACCAAAGCTTTTATATTTTTGAGCATTTTGCTCAACTAATTCTTTTACGTGCGCCAACACCAATATTTTTTGTTTAGCAATACGCGCAAGTTCAGCTATCACTAAACTTTTACCCGCCCCTGTAGGTAAAACAATAACAGCAGGTTCGTTAGTTTTTCTAAAGTGTAAAACGGTGCGTTCAACCGCTTCGCTCTGGTAGGGTCTAAGGGTGTAGGTCATAAGCCTAGGATGATCAAAAAGAATGGATATTAGCAAAAAATTTGAGAAACGTAAAAAAAAGCCACGGTATACCGTGGCTTTTTAAACATATTGTATTTAAATTAGAACTTAGTAGTAAAGTTCAACTGTAAATAGCGACCTGTTACATCATAAGCTTCTGATACTGTATTAATACCAGTACCGCCATTTGATGAACTTTGGTTTGCAACTGGTGGTTGCTTATCGAATAAGTTGCGAACAGTTAATGTAACACTCGTGTTATCAGTAAAGTTATAACCTGCTGATACATCATGATAAACAACAGATGGGAAGTTATTATACTTCTCTAACGGTGTAAAATCAGTGTAGTTAAAGTTAGCACCTTCAACACTATCTACCGAGCGATCCCAGTAGCGCATACGCCATGAAACATTTAAATCTTCCATGCCATAAGTTAGGTTTAAGTTAGCTCTGTTATCTGGCGTAAGTACCTCACCAGCATATTCAACTGTTTCACCACTTTCGATACCGGTAGTATCGTATTTGCTTAAGTGGTTCCAAATTAAGTTAGCTCCAAAAGCACCATACTCTGTGTCTAGTTTATATGCTAATTCAATATCTACGCCTGAAGTTTCGATGTTATTTTCGTTACCAGTACCTGAATTAACTTCTACTAGTGCACCGTTCGCATCACGTAATGCGTTACCACCACAAGATGGGTCAAAGTTAGCTGAACTAACATCAAAACAGCGATTAAGCACAGTAGTACGGCTAGTAGTAGATATTGCATCTTCTACTGAGATATCGTAGTAATCAACAGTTAAAGAAAGCTCTTCTGTCATCTGCCAAATAACACCTACACTGTATGTGTCAGCAGTTTCTTCTTTAACATTTTCGTTACCGCCAATAAAACCACCAGCGCTTTGAGCTTCGATCTGTGTAAGCTCAAATTTTCCATCAGCTGCTACACGCGCGGCTACTTCAGGGATTGATAAACAATTTTGAGCTGCATTACCTGTGTCAGAAGCAGTAACACCGCTACACGGATCTGTTACACCAGCAAAAGTCTCACCACGACCACCAAATAAATCAGCAATGTTAGGTGTACGGATTGCTGTCGCTGCAGAAGCACGGAATTTAAGAGTATCTAATGGAGAGTACTGAATACCTGCATTCCATGTTGTCTGACCGCCAACAATTTCATGGTCTGAGTAGCGAGCTGCTAAGTCAACTTCAAGATTGTCAAGTATTGGTAAAATTGTTTCTGCGTAGTAATCATTTGAGTAGTAACTACCATCTGTTGGTAACGACTTATTAGTACTAGAAGCACCAGTTTGTGCTAAATCACCAGGGTTAAAGAAACCACTTTCAAGACGGTGCTCTGCACCAAATGCAACACCTACAAAACCACCAGGAAGCTCGATTGGTAATTGACCAACCAATGATGCTGAAACAATGAATTGTTCAGTTTGACCAGCGATTTTTGCAGGCACTTTAATGTAATCAACTGCTTCTTGAGACACTGTACCAGCACCGAACAAGTTAAGCGGTACACAGCCCTGTAAAATAGCAAGATCATCAGCACATTGGAGTGTACCATCTGCATTCTCTACAACGTCAAATGCTTTCGCTGCTCTTTCAATGTTAACTTGACCACCACTGTCTTGGCGTTGATCAGTTTTACCCCAAGAAACATAGGTATTCAATGACCAGTCATCATTTATGAACCAGTCAAAGCCAGTTGCGATACGGATTGTATCACGCTCTAAATCTGTAGAACGAGGACCAAACTCAACCATACGACGAACGAGGTTAGGAATATTATCGTCCATAGTTAGATCTGGGTTAGCAGCCATTAAATTTTGGCGTAACAAATCTGGCACCATAGGGTTGCTTAGCTTGATCCCGCCTTCACCGCCTCGCTCTGGAATAAATACATCATTAGTCGCAAATGGTGTTGGTTCGATTGTTGAACCATAAGTTTTTGACGAATTCCAGTTCATCTCGGCAAAAAATTGAACCTCATCATTAATATCTTGCTTGATATTTAGAGCAGCATATTTTCTTTCTAATGGTGTAACAAGCTGACGAAAAGCAGCACGGTTGAATGCTTGACCACCTGCAAGTCCTTGATAAGGAGTACCATCAGCATTTACGTTACCAACAGCTTTACCATCAGGATCCAAAAGGCTGACTCGGCCTTGTGGAGGATAAGATGAGAATACTTTATCTACATATTCGTTACCATTTTCATCAAGTAATATAGCTTCGTCAAACTCTGAAAAAGCACGGTCTGCCGGCTTTAAACCTTTATCATCATCGTAACCAAAAGATGCTGTTACATTACCTGTACTCCAGCTATTACCAGCGGTTAAGCTCAATGAATACTTTTCACGGTCACTCTCAGATGAAATACCAGTTTGTGCATTAACTTCAACGCCTTCAACATTGTTACGAGTGATAATATTAACTACACCAGCAACAGCATCAGTACCATAAATGGCAGAAGATGCGCTTTTAAGAATATCAATACGCTCGATCATTGATGCTGGAATAGAGTTTAAATCTACAGCGTAACCACTAGAAGGTGAACGGCCAGATACAAATCTACGACCGTTTACTAATACAAGTGTTCTTGACTCGCCAAGGTTACGAAGTGATGTTGTATTAAGACCAACACCAGACGTGCTAAATGATGAATTAGATTGGTCAGCACCAGCAATTGTTACTGGAGACTGATTTAAGATATCCGAAACATTAATAGCACCCATTGCTACGATGTCTGAACGACCGATTGTAGTAATTGGAACCGTAGTTTCTATATCAGTACGCTTGATGCGTGAACCTGTAACCTGAATACGTTCAACTTTTTCTGCGCCTTCTTCTGCAGCAAATGAACTTGCTGAGAAAGCAGCAGTAGAAGCTGCACCAAAAGCGATCGCTAAGCGAACTGCTTTTGAAACTTTGTTATTTAACATTTGATTCTCCCTAGAATACTATTTGTTTTTGTATTTTTTTGATCACACCTTGTTAATTAATTTGTGATCACGCTTCAGATGATAATACTTCAAACACAAGGCGGTCAACATTAAATTAACTTTAAAAGCACTTTGCATGACTTTTCATTATCATTTTTGGCGGTATTTTATTAGTTTTTTAAATTAATTTATGGATACGATTTAGAAACAAACTTGAGAATTAAAAACAACATCATGGTAACCAATTGATTTTTATGAGTTTGAATAAATGATTTTTTAAATTACGCTTTGTATTCTTTTTAGATAAAATTGTAACTAAGGCCACAATTGTTAATTTACCTTTAAATTTTTTATTCACCTTTGAAGTTTATAGGCGAATAATTAACTATAAAAGACTTTTTAAGCTCATAGTTAAGCTAAAACAACGAGGCTTGTGTAGATTCAGATGTTGTGTTTAATGCGCTTAATATCATTTGCGCAACAGGGTCGAGCTGTCTTTGAATGTATAGAGGGTAATTAAGGGTGTTTTTACCGCTATAAAGTTCGGCGCCTGTTATTGCGTAAACATATTCGATTACTTGCCCGCGTTTTATTTCAAACTCAGGATGATTCGCTTTGTATTTTTTAACAGCTTGAACATGAGGAGGAATATTTTTGATGTAATCGTTAAGGTGCTGCCCTAACCGCTTTCTATATACTAATTTACGGTCGAACTCACCATTATAAAGTTTTTGCGTGTAGCTATTTATTATATTGTGTAGTTGCTGTATTTCGAAGTGACTAGAGAAAAGTGTTTCAAACAACTGTGTTTGAAACTCCTGCGCAAACTCAGTCCAATCACTGCGAACGGTTTCCATACCTTTAAAGACTAACTTTTTTTCATTATTTTTGGTTACTTGACCAACATAACGTTTTTTAGAACCTGTTTTTTTACCTCGTATAGTTGGCATAAAAAAAGGACTGTAATGGGTTTCAAATTCAATTTCTAAATAGCTTTGCAAGTCATAACGCTGCATTAAATCGACCTGCCACTTTTTGTTGATATGTCGAACAAGTTGGCAGCCAATTTCGTTGCATTGCTCAGGGCTTTTATCTTCACAAAGTTTTACAAACGTAGAGTCGGTATCACCATATATCACCTCAAAGCCTTGCGCTTCTATCCATTTACGGGTTGTTTGCATTATCTCATGGCCGCGCAAAGTAATGGAACTCGATAAACGCGGGTCGTAAAACCGACAGCCTTTAGAGCCCAGTACGCCATATAAGCTATTCATAATAATTTTAATCGCTTGCGAGAGCATAGGTTGATTAGTGTCTTTTGCTTCTTGGCGAGTTTGTGTCAGGTGCTCAATTAATTTTGGCAGGTGGTGCTGCGTTCTTGAAAATAACGCCTGATTAAACCCTTCAACCGCTTGCTCTGGTGCATTTAACCCTGCGATTAAACCTAGCGGGTCAATACAAAACGTACGCATAATTGAAGGGTATAAGCTTTTGAAATCCAATACCAAAACGTTTTTATACAGCCCTGGAGTCGACTCCATCACATAGCCACCGGGGCTCTCAAATGAGAGGCCATGATCGCCTAAATTGGGGGCAACATAACCACTGCGATGCAATAACGGTAAATATAAGTTTGTAAACGCGGCAACCGAGCCCCCCATGCGTTCCAGTTCGAGCCCTGTTATTTGGGTTCTGACAATGGCAAATTCAAATAGCTTTAATTTTTCGAAAATTTGATTAACCAAAATACAATCTTGACGATTATAAGCCGCTAGAGAAAGCTTATCTTCGTTAAATTGACGAACAATTTCAGTTAGTCGGTTGTCGGTTTTTATTAATTTAGATTCGTTAAGCACACGCTCTGCAACATTGGCTAATGAAAAGCTGTCAAATCGGTAAGTGGCATTTTTTAATGTATCAATGCCATCAATGACGCACCGCCCTGGGAGCGTTAATCGGGTGTAATGACCCTTATTAATATATAAAGGTTGATTATCTCGACCAAAGTTTAGAGTAAGCCCTAACGCCTCAGCGCGTTCTTGCAATAAACTAAAATCAAAATCAATAACATTCCAACCAACAATAACATCGGGGTCATTATTTATAATGTACTGCTGCAGCTTGGTGAGTAGGTTAATTTCGTCATAGCACCAGTCTATTTCAAATGTCGAGTCGCTCTGCAGCTGTTGCTCACCTATCATCAATACACAATCTAAACCATTTCCCACCAGTGCAACGCTAAATAACACCCCATCGCCATTACATTCTATATCCAAAGAAACAGACGTAAGCGTTGGCGTGTAATCTTTGTTTGCTTTTAACTTTGCGTCACTAATTTCAATAAAGCCGTTTTGAGCTTTGGCGTTACCGGTTACCCATACACCTCCTTTAATAAAGCGCTCCATTAAAAAGCGATCACTGTGGCGCACATCGGCTTCGTAAACTGGCATTACTTGCTCTAAAAGAGCTCTTGCAGTGTATAAACTTTTTATATCGTTAAAGTAACAGGCAACACATTCGTTGCCACTAAAATGACACAACTCAACCTTATTAAACTGCGCTTCTATATTTGCCTGTGCGAGTAAAGTATTTGCAGTATGTTGCGCTGACAATGGGATGAAAAACAGCGCTTGCTGGTTTTCAATAATAACTTTAAGTGGGCCATGATCAGAGCTTAGCCAATAACACAAAGTAATACCTTGCGTATTTTTAGCGCTGTATTGTTGCCTTGATAAAATAAAGCCCTGATAGATTGCTTGTGTCAATGTTCGATCCCACTTAATATATACACTGTAATTATATACATATTTTAGGTTAATCATCACATGCTATCGAGCTCACTTAAAAAAACAATTAGACAAGTACACCAGCATGTTGCAAATAACCTAACCGATTACCGCCCTCGCAGTAGTCAAAACTATTTAGTTGCTGAAATCGCCAAAACATTAGCCGGTGAATACCATAAAAAACAACGTATTTGTGTTATTGAAGCAGGCACAGGCACCGGAAAGTCATTAGCTTACTGCCTAGGCGCTCTGCCACTGGCATTAGCACAAAAAAAGAAACTGGTTATTTCTACGGCTACTGTGGCTTTGCAAGAGCAGTTAATCGCTAAAGAACTGCCGTTTTTTAAAAAGCACTCAGGACTCGATTTTAAATTTGATTTAGTCAAAGGTCGCCAACGTTATATTTGTGCACACAAACTTCATAATGCACTAAACAGCGATAGCCAAACTCAAATGGAGTTTATGCCTACCCTTACATCGCCATTAAGCGATATGGAAACTAAGTGCTTAAAGCAACTTTACGATGCCTATATCAATAAAAAATGGCAAGGTGATAGAGACAGCTGGGCCGATACCATTCCTGATAGAGTATGGGGGCTCATTGCTTGCGATAAGCATGCTTGCCAACGCCAGATGAAAGCACACCAAACATGTCCTTTTCAACTGGCTCGCCAACAGTTAATGCAAATGGATGTATTGGTTATAAACCATTCGTTACTGTTAGCCGATTTAGACTTAGGGGGCGGAAAAATTTTACCCGAGCCCGACAACACCATTTATGTAATCGATGAAGCGCACCACCTTGCACATATTACCCGCGACTTTTCATCTGCCGCCGCCACAATAAAAGGCACGATAGATTGGCTCGACAAACTTACTAAATTCAGTGGCAAAATGGCCAAAGTGTTAGTGGGTCAAAAAGGTATTGGGCAAAACTTTAAGTTATGCGATAGCGTTAACGATGCTAACAAAGATTTAAAAGTGGTGCGGGATATACTCGACAACGCCGATTTTGAATATTCAAAAGACGATACCTATCGCTTTGAACATGGTGAAATCCCTAAATCGTTACACGCAAAAGCAAAAGACATTAGCGAAGCCACGCTTGATGCATTACGGTGTTTAAATAAGATGCACGATACCCTCACACAAGATGTAAGCGACGGTGATATTAAACCTTATGTTGCCGACCCCATTCTGGCTGAAAGCGGGCAATACATAAACCGGTTAGAACAACTTAATAAATTATGGTTTAGTTACGCTACTAAAGGCGAAGGCACACCGCATGCGCGATGGATAAAACGACTTGAATATAAAAGCCATCATGATCACTTGCTTAGCGACTGCCCCATTGAGGTCGGTTACTATTTAAAAGATAAGCTGTGGAACGAATGTGCTGGAGCCGTGTTATGTTCAGCTACCTTGAGCGCACTCGGTTCATTTGATCATTTTGCCTATGAAAGCGGCCTTGCTAAAGAAGAAGGGGTGAAATTTATTAAAGTCCCTTCTCCATTTGACTACCCAAAACAAGCCACTTTACGCATTCCGGCCTCAAGTATAGAGCCAACAGATAAAGAATTTAGCGATCATATTGCTAAAACATTACCCGAATACCTAAACACTAAAAAAGCCAATTTAGTGTTGTTTGCCTCTTACTGGCAAATGGACCATGTAAGTAAGTTTCTTAGAACAAAAGGATTTAACTTATTAGTACAAGGTGAAATGTCACGAGAAGCTTTGCTCAAATTACATACTAAAAATATTGATGAAGGCAAAGGCAGTATTTTATTTGGTACCCAAAGTCTTTCTGAAGGGCTTGATTTACCTGGAAAATATTTAGAAAACCTGATTATTACCAAAATTCCGTTTGCGGTGCCCACCTCGCCTATCGAAGAAGCGCAAGCAGAGTTTGTGCAAAGTAAAGGGGGGAATCCGTTTTTATCGATAACCGTCCCAGACGCAGCAAAGAAATTGGTACAAAGCTGTGGTAGACTGCTGCGCAAAGAAAGTGATATTGGCACAATTACTATTTTAGATAGGCGCTTAATCACCAAACGATATGGCAAAGCCATGCTCGACACCTTACCACCTTTTAAAAGACAAATAGATTACTGATGTTTGAACTTGCACTCGACCCAACAACTTGGGCTATTTTATGTGGCGTTGCACTTTTAGCTGGCTTTATTGATGCTATTGCTGGTGGCGGTGGATTACTTACTGTACCAGCACTGTTAACGGCAGGATTACCCCCTCATTTAACGCTTGGCACTAATAAATTGGCCGCCAGTTTTGGCTCGTTAACTGCCAGTATCACCTATTATAAAAAACAGTTATTTAGTCCACGATTTTGGTTTGCTTCTATTATGGCTACCGCCATAGGTGCTTTGTTAGGCACACTTATTGTTGATCATTTAAGTATCGAGTTTTTAAATAAGCTCTTACCCATTATTATTATTTTAGTGGCTTGCTACAGCTTGTTTGGTAATTTAAGTACCACACAAAGTGATGATCTGCCTAAATTAACCCGCACAATAAAAGTAAAACAGTGGCTACAAGGATTAAGCCTAGGTTTTTTTGATGGTTTAGCTGGGCCTGGAACGGGAACTTTTTGGACTGCCTCAAACGGTATGCTTTATAAAATGAGTTTGCTACTTAATTGTGGTTTGGCGCGTTCAATGAATTTTGTTTCTAACTTTATCTCGCTGATCACCTTTGTTGCACTTGGCCATGTTAACTTTTTACTGGGAATTACAATGGGCTTCTTTATCATGCTTGGTGCATGGTTTGGCGCACATTCAGCGATTCGTTTTGGCAGTAAATTTATTCGTCCAGTATTTAATACTATGGTTATACTTTTAGCATTAAAACTAATTTACGAGGCATACTTTTAACATGCAACCTGCCGCTTTAGACAAACTACGCCAACAAGTTGCCACGCTTAAGCAACAGGCAGAGCAATTTGACAAAGCAAAGCTCTTTTCTAAAAATCGGTATATGCAGGCACAGCCGAGCCTATTTGACAGAGCAGTGTTTAGCACCAAAAGTATGAACTTAGCCGACTATGTAGTAGAAATAGAAGATGAAATAGCCAGCCTACCACCGAGCGAACACCGCCATGCTTACACTTATGCACTTGAGCGTATTGCTAGTCAGGTACAAGCGGTATTTAATGTTATTAAATCAACCCCTATTTGGGTGAAAGAAAACAAAAGTCATTATAAGCCTCGTGCTAAACAACCTGTTTATAAACAGGCGGTGCAAAAAATCATGCAATCATCCCACGAATTATATGATGAACTTAAACAAAACCATGAATTTGAACGCCGCCTGGTATTAATGATTGAAGAGCGTAAATTGCAAATGGAAAAAGCATCACCAGCGCAAGCGCAAAAGCTTAATCAAGAAATTTTAACTACTCATGCACGACTCGGCCGTTGTAGAAAAGCGATTTCTGCCACCGAAGACAAAATTCAACAAGTAGAAAAACAACAGCTACGCTAATGAAGCTTTATTATCACCATCTGTACTCGCAATTAGAGTTACCTGACCGCCATCGATTTCCAATAAAAAAGTATCAGCAGCTTAAGCATGAAATAGAGCGTTTAGGCTACACCCAATTTATATCGCCTTCGCCAGCAACAACAGCGCAATTGAAATTGTGTCATAGCTCAGAGTACATCGCTGATTTTTTAAATGGCTCGTTAACTGACAAAGCAGTTAAAAAAATGGGGTTTCCGCACTCACCTGAACTAGTCGAGCGAACCCTTTATTCTGTTGGTGCCAGTATTCAAGCAGCTGAGAATGCACTGCAAACCGGCTTAGCGGTTAATTTAAGTGGCGGTTATCATCATGCTTATAACAATTACGGCAGTGGTTTTTGTATTTTTAATGATTTAGCCATTGCGGCAGCGCATCTTATTGCAACGGAGCAAGCCGACACCGTATTAATATTTGATTGTGACGTACATCAAGGTGACGGTACCGCGCAAATAACTCAACAGCACGAGCAGATAATTAGCTGCTCAATTCACTGTGAACAAAACTTTCCTCAGCAAAAACAGCACTCAAACTACGACTTTGCCTTACCTGCAAACACCACAGATGCAGAGTATTTAACAACACTAGAGCAAGCTCTTGAGTTATGTGTTCGCCTCCACCAGCCCGATATTATTTTATATAATGCGGGCGCCGATATTTATACCAAAGACGAACTTGGCTTATTTGATGTTTCTTTGGCTGGCGTATACGCGCGTGACTTTGCCGTTCTTAACTTTTGTAAGCAGCGAAACATCCCGCTTATGTGCGCTTTAGGTGGCGGTTATCAACGTAACATCAACAATTTAGTTAGTGTCCATAAGCAACTATTTAAAGCGGCTCTCGATTTATAACAATCCTTGGTATAGACTCATTACAGACAATAAAAAAGAGTGACAGGAATATGCGATTAGATGATGACATACACAACTTTTACGAAAAACTCGTTTTAGAAGAAATAGAAAAACGTAAACTTAATGAACGTTACAACGACGATGTAATGGCTGACTTTTGCTGTACCGTGCTCAATCAATTACCACCCCGTTATATTCGATACGATGTAGACATGGCGTTTTATCTAACCCAAACAGATCGTATGGACATGGAACAACGCGTTGAACTTGCCATTAACTTTGCGATTGATCAGATTGCTAAAAAGAAAGATATTAATGAGTAAATCGCTAGAAGACGCCCCTACACACATAAAACTGGCTGTTGATTTAATTATGATATTAGAGCAACACGATGTAGAGCCCGAAGAAGTATTAAAAGCGCTCGATATCGTAAAAAGTGACTTTGAAAAGAAGCTAGTTAACAACTAGCTTTATTCAATTGTGTCTACTTCATAAACAGTGACAGCGCCGTCATGTTTACTACAATCAATTTTAATTTCGCCGAATGTGCGCCTAGGTGATGTTGACCTACGGCAGGTCATGTTTTGAGCTTTAACACCAAATTGTTCAATATAAACGGCAACAATTGCATCTATTTCTTGTTTGTCTTCTGTTGTCGCTGCGGCATAAAAAGTATCATATTGTTGTGACCAATTTTCAACGCCAGCTTCTGCTGCAACACCTAACCACCCCATACCAAGCTTAGTTGATTGCTCTAGATATTGCCCTTTTAAAAACATAAACGCTAGGGTGTATTGTGCACTTTTATAACCCAATGCAGCAGGCTCTTCTAAATAGTTAAAAGCCTCTTCAAACTCCCCTTTTCTGTATGCCTTAACACCATTATATTCTTTTTTCTTCATAGTATTATCGCTGTAAAGACTTATTGGTGACGAATTACAGCCAGTTATTAAAGCCATCAATACCAGCAAAGTGGCACTCAATTGTCGATGATTCATTATTATCCTTAATTTATTATTGTTTTTGCCCAGAAACATACACCACTTTTAAAACACCCACCCCAAAAGTTGTTAACATAAATTTAATATTATCATGGGATTGCAAAGCTTACAGCGATTATTTTTATAAGCGTAGTTTTAATCAGCCATTAAAAATAGATAAACCTAATGTTTTAATACCCTGTATTTATACACAAGGCACTTTACTACTTTAAGCAAAATACATTTAACTGACGTAAATCTATCACTGACTGTCCGTTTGCTGAATCAGTAATAATAACTGCGCGGCCGCTTTGGCATCGTCTAATGCACGGTGATGGTTGGTTAAGTCTAAATTAAAGTGTGCAGATAAATTTCCCAGCGAATACGACTTTAATCCCTTAAATGCTTTACGTGATTCAACAACGGTACATAGTTTTGGCATTTTAAAGTTGATTCCCAGCCCCTCAAGCTCTTTTTTAATAAAGCCATAATCAAAATTAACATTATGCGCCACAAAAATACTGCCTGATAATTGATTCAGTAACGGCGCTGCAATATCGCTAAATATAGGCGCATTGCTTACCATGGCATCGTTAATGCCTGTAAGCGAGGTAATAAAGCGCGGGATGGGTCGCTCTGGGTTTATCAATGTGGTCCATGTATCAACTATTTCGCCTTGCTTTACTTTAACAATACCAATTTCGGTAATGCGGTTACCGCCTTTGAGGCCTCCTGTAGTTTCAATATCTACCACACTATAAATACGGTTAGGATCTACATACCACTTCACCGCTGCAATATTGACTTTAAAACCACTGTTTTTTAAATTATCGATGCTCACTAGCTGGTTTCTTTTAAGCTTGTCTCCGGGCGCTTTTACCTCCTCAAAATGAACTGCGCTGTTATCAACAATCATTAAATCGGGGTAACCATCTTTTAATTGTCGGTAGTTTTTTGCCATGTTTTTTAAATGGCTTAATAGCGCATTTATCGGGCTGTTTAAAATAAGCATCTCTAATGGCTTTAATACATCTTTGTGCCATCTAAATAAGCCATTTGGTTGCTCATAATACTTCGCTGCATGGTTACACACTAAACGCAGCAATTTTTGGGTACTATTACACGCAGCCAGCCGCGCTTCTATTTGTGAGGATTGATTTAAATAAAAGGTGTCTGTTTTTAAGGCTTGCGGGTAAATATCAAATTCATTACAAGGCGGTGTCGGGGTTTCAATAAAGAGTTCTTGCCAAAAAACCAGCGCAAATAAGCTTTGCCACAAAGTATTTTCAGTATAAAAAACCTGTTTGCCTTGACGAGTGTAGTGATCACTTACACCTAACTCAACATCGCCACGGTAAAGTTCATCAACTTCTATAATACAGCGTGTACTGGCTAACATTTCACTAAGCCGTGAGCGTGTTTGCTTGTTAAATTTGCGCATTAAAAAGTCATCCGCAAAGTACAGTAACTCATCGGTGAGCGGATTTTCTATAATTTTCTCAAGTTGCGCCTTTACCCATTCTTTATTACCTAAACGGTATTGCTCTCTTATTTGAATTTCTAGTGCGTGCGCATCGTCCTCGCAGGCATTAAGTACATCAAACGCTAATACAGGGTTAGTTGTTTTTAGTTGCTTATAAAGTATGACCAATAACTTATTCTTTAGCTCTCGAGCTACAACCCCTACTGCTAATTCATTAATTAATTGTTTTGCTAGCATCTCATTTTCATTGTCATCTTTCGCGTTTTTAACAGCTAACCGAAAACGGTTTAACACATAGTTAGATTGCGCTTCCTCAATTGAGTCAAAGCGAGACAAACTTTCATTATGCCCTTGCCTAACAGGAGTTACCCCTAAATCTCTTAGTACAAACCGGTTTTGATGATTAACATCACCGGCACTGAGCCTGCCAATATACAAAAATTCAAAATACTCGTAATACTCTTCTCTATTATTGATCACGTACTGATTATACAAATGCGAAAGACGCTCTGGCTTAGATTCAAAAAATGAAATAGCGACTTCAACTAAACAACTTTTAGCAGCACTTTTTTTAAATAATGGTGGCAGCTCTTGTTGAGCTAACAACTCAATTAAGGCCGGCTTTGTTAGATGACTAAGCAGTTGCTTAGCGTCTGTTTGTGAGGGTTCACAGACTAATCCGGCTGTTTTTAAATTAAAAAGTGCCTGATAAGGCGAACTAATCTCTTCATAATTTAATGACTGAGTTTGCACTAAATAAGGTTTACGAGAATAAATACGTGCTAGCATGCATTGGCTTTGCTCGTCGAGGGTGTTTATTTTATTAATAAATGTAATGTGCTTTTGCTCAAGTAAATGCATACATTTATCACTCACAAAGCCTATTAGCTCTTTAAAATGTGCCAAATAATATTTTGCTGGTAACTCTTTTCTCATAAAAACCGCCAATACTGTATATAAAAACAGTATAATTATTTGAGCGCTTTTAGCAACCCAATTAGGAGTTAATAGCCTTTTAGAATTTAAATTGATTCAATCTCGGGCGCTTTAATTTCAGCGAGGTTTGTTACCTAATAAACTAAGTTAAAACCGAGCACCCTTTTTATACCCTGGCCCTTATCTTCACCTGTGTAGATAGCAGAACCCTTCAAGCAGTGCGTGTTTAACATTAACGAAGCGTTAGTACCTATTTACGGGCATTCACATGGCAAAAGATCTATTTTGCTTAAAAACCAAACACACTGCTGAAACTTCAATCTCAAAAGATAAACAGACCCTCGCGCAACTCAATTAATTTATTTATGCATACGTATTACTATTGAAATATCTTTTTTAGCGTGATTACTCTGTGCTAAGGTTGCCCGCAAATTATTAGTGGTACCTTAACTTCATTACACATAATAAAAATTAGGATTGAACAACATGACAACACAGCATGCAACTAAAGGTGAGCAAAGCGCAGCGGCAAAGTGCTCACTTTTATACGTTATTTTTATATCGGCTGTTGCCGCCATTGGTGGCTTTTTATTTGGTTTTGACTCAGGCGTTATAAATGGCACTGTATCGGCATTAGGTAATACATTTAACTCAAGCAGTGTAGCAACAGGGTTTAATGTTGCCTCTGTTTTACTTGGTTGTGCGCTGGGTGCTTTAGCTGCTGGCCCATTAGCTGACAAATTTGGCCGTCGCGCTATTATGATTGTCACTGCACTTATATTTGCTATCAGTGCATTTGGCTCTGGTATTGCTGATAGCTCAGCTGAGTTTATTTTTTACCGCTTATTTGGTGGATTAGGCATAGGTGCAGCCTCTGTTTTAGCGCCTGCTTATATAGCAGAAGTAGCACCAGCAAGTTTGCGTGGTCGCTTAGCGACATTGCAACAACTCGCTATTGTTCTTGGCTTATTTGCAGCCTTTTTAAGTAACTACCTAATTGCTAACGCTGCTGGCGGTGCCGAGGGTATTTTACTGTTAGACTTAGCTGCATGGCGCTGGATGTTTTGGGCTGAACTGGTTCCTGCAGGCTTATTTTTGATTGGCGTACTTTTTATTCCTGAGTCACCGCGTTACTTAGTCGCACAAGGCAAGCTTAAACACGCTAAAACTGTATTTAATAAAATTTCAAACGATGATGCTGATGCGCAAATCAATGACGTAAAGCAGTCTCTGAAAAGCGATAAAAAACCAAGTATTCGCGATTTATTTATCGATGGCAGTAAAAAGGTACACCCTATTGTTTGGGTGGGTGTGGCCTTGTCAGTGTTTCAACAATTTGTTGGTATTAACGTGGTATTTTATTACGGTTCAGAGCTTTGGCAAGCCGCTGGTTTTGATGAATCACAATCACTGTTTATAAACGTGCTTGCGGGTACCACTAATATTTTGTCTACTTTTATTGCCATTGCTTTAGTTGATAAAGTGGGACGTAAGCCATTGTTACTGGTAGGTAGTATAGGTATGTTTATTAGTTTAAGTGCACTTACCTACACCTTTGGCAGTGCAGGCCTTGATGAAGCGGGCAAGTTAGCACTTAGTGAAAATATGGGTACCTTTGCTTTAATAATGGCTAACCTGTTTGTGGTATTTTTTGGTTTAAGCTGGGGCCCTATTGTATGGGTACTGCTTGGCGAAATGTTTAATAACCGCATCCGTGGTGCAGCGCTTGCAGTTGCTGCTAGTGCGCAGTGGATAGCTAACTTTGCTATTACTATGACCTTCCCTATCATGCTAGGTAGTATTGGTTTAGCAGGCGCCTATGGTTTTTATACCCTCTCGGCGTTTATTAGTGTGTTTTTTGTAGTTAAATACATTAAAGAGACACGCGGTATGAAATTAGAGTCAATGTAATTACTTGGCTGGAGTAAAATAGCGCATAATAATGCTGTTTTACTCCAGCGTATTTAATCCTCCTTTGTAAGCCCTTTCATTTACCTGTTCCTCATCCACAAACAATATGCTTTTTTAGTATATATAATCTTTTAAAGTTCTTTTTTGGAATATAAAAAGTTAGCTATTGTTCGCCAACTTTCTCTACTTAGTCTCAATTTAAATGAAAAAACAGTTATTCTCAGGCCTTGTTTTCACCTCTGCGTTAAGCACATTTAATGTATTTGCAACGAATGGCTATTTTACTCATGGCTACGGTATGACTCACAAAGGCATGGCAGGTGCTGGTGTAGCGTTATCAGAAGAATTAATGTCGGGTGCAAATAACCCGGCTGCTTTTTCAGCTAATGGCACGCAAATGTCGGTAGGCATAGAATTATTTGCTCCTGAGCGTAACTACACCGCTGCAAAGGTCGATGAATACTTTCCCAATGCACTGTATTTGGACGCAACCACCAAAAAAAGTGATAACAGCTTATTTGCAATTCCCGAATTTGCTATTGGCCATCAACTAAATGAGCGCATTAATATTGGCCTATTAGTTTACGGTAACGGCGGAATGAACACAGAATATGTGGCTGATTCTGCCCCTCAAGGCACATTTTATGGCGGCACCACCGGTGTTGACTTAAAGCAGTTATTTGTCAGCCCAACCATGAGCTATCAATTAAATGAACAAATACGCCTAGGTGTATCTGCTATTTATGTAGTGCAACAATTTGAAGCACAAGGTTTGGCAAATTTTGCCGCTTTTTCGCAAGCGCCAGAGGCGCTGTCTAATAATGGCGTTGATACCAGCACAGGCATTGGAATGCAACTTGGGATCAGCCACATTATTAACTCGTCATTTAGCTGGGGCGCCAGTTACCGTTCATCAGTGTCTATGGATGAATTTGACCGTTACAGCGGCCTGTTTGCAGAGCAAGGCGGGTTTGATTTACCAAGCTCTATTCAGCTCGGTATCGCTTGGCAGTTTTTACCATCGCACCAAGTGGTGTTTGATTGGCAAAAAATAAATTACAGTGAAGTAAAAAGTATCGCCAACCCTATTACTAATTTAATGTCAGCGCCACTAGGGGCTGAAGCCGGAGCAGGCTTTGGTTGGCACGATATGAGTATTTATAAACTGGGTTATCAATGGCAACGCACTGAGCAACAAAAAATTAGGTTTGGTGCTTCTTATACTGAGCAACCCATTCCATCATCTGACATTTTATTTAATATTTTAGCGCCCGGTGTGCAAGAATGGCATTTTACAGCAGGCATTAGTCATGCGCTTAGTGACGCGGTGCAATTTAACGCAATGGCTTTTTATTCACCCTCTAAAAATGTAACAGGTGCAAACTACTTAGCGCCTAATCAACAACTATCAATTTCAATGGAACAATCAGGATTGGGTGTATCCCTTGCTTGGAGGATTTAAACGATGACAACCGAATTCACACCACTAACTGGGGCTATTGGCGGTGGTTTAATTGGTCTAGCCTGCGCGTTATTACTGGTTTTATTTGGTAAAGTAGCGGGAATTTCAGGGCTTATAAAATCAATCTTTAATCCACTGGCAGCAGCTTCTCGTTGGAAACTGTGTTTTGTGATGGGGTTATTGCTAGCAGGTGTATTTATACAATTATTTGCCCCTGAGCTGTTAGCAGGTGAATTAAGCTTATCCCCTTGGATGATTATTATTGCAGGGCTTTTAGTCGGTGCGGGAACCACATTAGCGAATGGCTGCACCAGTGGTCACGGCGTGTGTGGTATGTCTCGCTTTTCGGCTCGTTCATGGGTATCAACCTGTACGTTTATGGCAATCGCCATTATCACCGCTAATTTAGTAGGGTAAATCATGCACGCAATTATTACGCTTATTTTAGGGTTTGTATTTGGTTTGGGACTAATTATTAGTGGCATGACCAACCCAGATAAAGTGCTTAACTTTCTCACTTTTAATCAGCAATGGGACGGTAGCTTAATTATTGTTATGGCTGTTGCAATGACCATTATGATGGGCACATGGTTTTGGCTCACTAAAAAAGGCACGCCGGTGTTTAACGACAAACTAAGCCTTAGCGATTTAAAAAAGGTCGATACGCGGTTAATTACTGGCTCTATTTTATTTGGTTTAGGTTGGGGCTTAAGCGGCGTGTGCCCGGGCCCCGGGCTTGTACAACTGGTATCACTTAAAACAGAGTTTTGGTTATTTTTTGCTTCCGTACTTGGCGGTATGTGGCTGACCAAAAAAGTATAATATGAATTGCCGAGCACTCCTCGGCCACTTAGCATACTAACCGTGATCTATGTTGTGTGCTCTTCAACTGCTGCTCAACTGAGTATATTACCAATCACTGTATATAAATCATCGCTATTAATGGGTTTGGCTATAAAGTCATCCATACCAACAATTAAACAGCGCTGCTTATCTTCCTCATAAGCATTTGCAGTGATCGCCACTATAGGTACTCGTAAGCCGGTTTTAATTTCAGTGGTTCTAATCGCGCTAGTGCATTCATAGCCATCCATGTTCGGCATTTGGCAATCCATTAAAATCAAATCAAACGACTGACTCTTCAATACTTCAAGCGCCTTTAAGCCATCTTCAGCCATTGTTAAACTCACTTTAGTAGGCTCAAGCATTTTTGCAATCACCTGTCGGTTAATCGCATTATCCTCTACCAACAGTATGCGTTTATCCAAAAGATTTGGCTGCGAAGCTGTTTTTTTAGGTAACTTTGAGGGAGCGTCTGCTGATTCTGGCGCAATAATACTAAAGGTGAACGTACTACCTTTACCCTCTTCACTGTGTAAATGAATTTCACCGTCCATCATTTTTATTAGCTTTTGAGAAATAGCCAGCCCCAGACCTGTTCCGCCATACTTACGAGCAACGCCCACATCTGCCTGGGTAAACTCACTAAATAATAATGATTGCTGTGCCTTTGCAATACCAATACCGCTATCTTCAACGCTAACCTGAAGTTTATTATCGTTATAATCGAACGATAATCGCACAAAGCCTTGCTCTGTAAATTTATACGCATTAGAGAGTAAATTAATAATCACCTGATTTAAGCGTAATTCATCAACACTAATGTACAGTGGTAAATTTGTGGTTTGAATTATGCTAAATTCCACCTCTTTAGTACTAACAATCGGCGTAAATAAAGAGCGTATATTTTCGATAAATGAAGCTAGCTGCGTGGGTCTACTATTTAGCTCCATGGCATTTGCTTCAATTTTAGAAAAATCTAAAATATCGTTAAGAATATTAAGCAAGTTTTTTGCGCTTTTTTGCTGCGTGAGCAACAACTCTTTTTGTTCATTACTTAAAGACTGATCTCGAAGCAAAACCTCTCCCATACCTAATATGCCATTCATAGGTGTGCGAAGTTCGTGACTCATATTAGCTAAAAATTGTGACTTAGCGATATTTGCTTCATTAGCGAGTTTAACGGCTTGTGTTAGCTCAGTTGTTTGTTCTGCTACTTTATCTGCGAGTTGCTGATTAAATTGGCTAAGTTGTTTATTAAGGTCTTCATTTTTTACATTAGAGGCTTGCAAACTTTTGATTGAATGCAGAAGTGCATTGCCCAACATTTCAAATTGTTGCTGTAATTGCAGTACTTCGTACCAACTAGAATCGGTATTAAATACGTGTTTTTTAGTTTTACTGAAGCTGTTAATTAAATGAGTTAACTCTATGATGGGTTTAACCAGCAAATGGGTAAATTTATAGATAAATAATACCACCAGTGCAATAGAAAATAGCCCCAGCAACATAGTGGGTAACCAAGCAGCCACTACCACCAAGCTTAAATATTTACGATTATAGAGCGATATAACCTGCCACCCTGTAGTGTCGTCAACATACTGATTTGTATGGTACACCTCGTTATCGTTTGAGCGAAAAAGCTGATTACCACTAAAACGTTGGATACTAAGATCCTGCTGCTTAAAATCAGTCAGCGCAGCAAACTGACTTAACGAGCTAAATACTACTTTTTTATCGGCATCAAGAACAAGTAAATCCCCTTTATACTCAAATAAATTGGGAATAAACCGCTCTAACTGATCTAGCTTGAGCGACCCCTCAACTACACCATAAAACTCATCATTTTTATAAATGGGAGCCGAAAGCGCAACAATAGGTTGATCGCCTAATCCTCTGCCTTGAAAAACGCCACTGCTGTAGCCTAACGGGAACTGCTGAGCCTCAGCGAAATAGGGACGATCATTAACATAACGCTGACTCTGACTTAAACCACTGAGCAATTCACTGGGTATACTTTTCTCAACATAACCTTCGGAGTTCGCATACAGACTAGTTGCAAAACCAGGGTATAAAGCCATTAGCCGCTCAAGCTGCTTCTGTATTGGTGCTCCGGCACTCATTGCATCACTGGTTATTACCATTGCATTTTTATGAAACAACAAATAGTCACTAAGCTGGGCACTGATCGAGCGTGATTTTTCTTTAAGTTGCGTATTTACTTCGTACTCTAAGCGCGAGTAATGCTGATTAACCAAAAAGACACTGGTGATCAAAACCACCAAAACAATAATGATACTGACAACATAACTTAATATACGGGCCAGAGGCTGCCCTTGATAAGCCCGGCTTGCGTGGGGAACAAACACACTCACTAAGTCGACCAAAGCTAACGCTATCATGGCATTGATAAAGTATTTTGAGGCAGCCACAACAAGCGTGAGCCAAGGCAGGCCTATAACAAAGTGACCCAAAGCCCACACCAGTGGTAAGCCGACTAAAAACCAAAACACTGCGCCTAAAGGAAGTATTGGCTTAGAACGCTTTAAGCAAAAGGTATAAAGCCAAAACAGCTCAAGCACATAAACAATACTGGTCCAGCTATGCCCCCAGCGATAAAATAAAAAACCAGTGACAATAGTTAAACTAAGGAGGGAATAACGAAGCCCAGCAAACACTAAACTGAGTATTACAAACGTCTGACCAAATAAAAATTCAGAGCTATCAAAAAAATACAGAGGTAAAAGGTTAGCGCATCCCCCCAAAAGCCCTAATAATATAGCAAGCGCCCACTTATTCCTCTGAGACGTCATATTGACCCTTAATAGCTTATTTAACACCTGCGGCGTAAAGTATAATCACGAGTTTTAATTATTGCTCACTCATTAGCTATTGTCTATAAAGGTAAAAATTTAGCTAAGTGGGTATGATCTAGAATTAGTGTACGAATAATATAAATAAGAAATATTGAAAAATGGAATTTTAATACACCCAATGTTGTTTGAAGTATAAGTTGGCATAAGAACATATGCTTTTACTGAGCTACAGCGTCGTAAGTGAAGTATAACTTGGCATAAAATTGAAGTGTATAATGGCATAAAGCTACCAAATACAGACTTTATGAGGTCAACCTCATAAAATACTGCTAAGTTTAGTTGGCTGCTATGTGCCAAAAACAGTCATTCAGGTATAACTCGTTTCTGCCCCGAAATGAGTTACGTCTAGTATTACTAGCTAGACAATCAGAGAACTTTTCAATACATAAATTAATGGGAGAGGCAAAAGACAAGACCTGATCCCTGTTGCTCAAATAGACGGCAAAACGCCCTTCACTTTGTTGTAAAGGGCGTTTTTAGATGCAGAAATCGAGATTATTTCTCTCGCACGTAAGAGGTTTGAACCAAGGTTTCTAGTACTACTTCACTCTTGGTCACTTTGAAGTTCAATGGTTGTTTTAGTTCACCAAACAAAGGTGCGCCGCCGCCAAGTAGGATAGGAAAGCGAGTGATCACCATTTCATCGATCAGATCTTCATTGAGGAAGTTTTGAATAGTCACGCCACCGTCGATGTATAGATCATAAAATCCCTTAGCATTCAGCTCCGCGATAATGTCTTTCAATTCACCTTTGACTAAGAATAGTTTGCCTTCATAACCTTGTGGCACTTTCGTCATGGTGTTGCTCAACACGAACACTGGTTTTGTGTAAGGCCAATCGCAATCAAAACTCAGAACCACATCGAGGGTATTGCGTCCCATCACCAAGCCGTCAATTCGCTCCATCAACGCAAAGAAACCAGTATCAATATTGTCTGGATTTGGTACCGAATGTAGCCAGTCGAGTTTGCCTTGTTTATCTGCGATGAAACCGTCCAGACTAGTTGCAATAAATACGATGTTTGCCATAAGTACCTCATCAAATTGGTCGTGGTTGAGCGAAGCTAAAATATAGTTTAAAATTAATTCTACAATGAAGAATATTATTGAGTTTATCGGGAAGAGCAAATGGCTGTCAATGAAAAAAAACGTGGGCGACCAGTAGGGAAGCAATCACAGTTAAGTGCTGAGAGCATCCTAGAAACGGCTAAGTGTTTGATGAAAAGGGATGGAAAAGTCCCAAGTGTCCGTTCATTAGCAACGCAATTAAACGTGGATCCTATGGCGATCTATTATTACTTCAAAAACAAGAATGCTTTGTTGGAAGCGCTCACCACATCGCTTGTGGCGGAGATCTATCAGCCTCAGGAAAGTTCGAACTGGCAAGGCGAGTTAAAACGTTTATGTGTCAGTTATATCGAGCTGTTACGCGAGTACAACGGGCTACTACAAACCATGCTAAGCATGACATCACACGGACCTGCCCAAGTGTTTACTGAGCGTTATCAAACTATTATTGCTCCTTTAGCTTTACACACAAAAGTGGAAAAAGACGGCCTAGATTTGCTGGCTGATTACTTACATGGTTTCGCGTTCTCTACCAGTTGTTGTAATGATGCGAGTTTGATCAAAACCGAAATGATGGATGGGCCATTGGCGCTAATTTGTAGTTCATTGGAATCATCTCGAACCTAGCTCACATTAAAGGATCTTCTCAATGCCACTGAGAGCGAGACAAGGTTTTATCGATTCTGGCTGGTCAATGTATATAGGTTCAGGTCTTACCTTTTGCTAAGTTGAGTTAGGCCATACGTCTCCTAATACGTACTCCGTTAAATGAGCAAATCCACTGACTCGTTTTTGTCCAAAAACGAGTTTAACCGACCGTCTGCTTCTCGCTCAAAGCCGACCTATAGAGTAATTTCGTTAACACGTTTTGGGGCAAGGGCAGTATAAGAACACTGCCTGCGTTAAATCAACAATCGGTTTCTCTCGATATTTTAATGGCGTCTTCAATCTCTATTCCTAAATATCTGATGGTGTTATCAATTTTTGTATGACCAAGTAGTAACTGAACGGCACGTATATTTTTGGTTCGAGCATAAACTAAAGTCGCTTTGGTTCTTCTCATTGAGTGAGTTCCATATAGGTCAGAATCAAGCCCTAATTGCTCAGCCCAACTCCTGATGATAGACCTGTAATATGAATAGCTTATTGGTTGATTAGAGCGACGTAAACTCCGAAACAAATAATCACTAGGTTGCAATTTAACTTCTTGAACCCAAAGGCTAATACTTTGTTGTGTTCTCGGAGTTATCTCAAATTGAACTTCTATCCCTGTTTTCTTCTGCGTCAATTGAACCCTCTCAAATACTTGGTCGTGAGTAGCGACGTCTCGAACTTTTAAAGAGAGTAAGTCACATGATCTTAGCTTGCTATCTATAGCCAAGTTAAGTAGGGCCAATTGCATCAAGTTGTTTTGAATTTCTATTCGAGTGCGAATACGCCAAATCTCTTCAAGCTTGAAAGGGCGTTTCACACCAGTAGCATTGTGATTTAGTTCTGGTTTCATAGTGACCTCCTATTTAAAAGTCATTATGGAGGATAGCGGATGTATTACTGATTAGGATTTTGAAAAAATGCGTTAGAGCATCTCAACTACTTATTCACACAACTTAAGCCACAATAATGGACGTTCATCTAAATCTATTAAAACAAAAATGTGCTTGCGAAACTGTTATTTTGGCACAAAGGATTAGTCGTAACTTTCAGTTTAAAAAAATGTATTGCATTACAGGTATAACAAATTTATTATATAATTAATTTGTTATAGGGGTAATTCATGAAAGTTCTCTTCTTATGTACTGAAAATTCAGCTAGGTCTATCATGGCTGAGGCGTTATTAAAACATCACGGAAAAGGTGAGTATGAGGTTTACAGCGCTGGTACTGAGCCAAATAATGTGGACAGCCGAACGCTGTCAGCTATTGAACACTTTGGGTTACGGACTGATGGCTTACGTTCAAAACACCTTGATGAAGTTAGCAATATCCATTTTGATTTTGTTATTACCCTGTGTGATAAAGCGGCAAAAGAATGCGATAGCCGAGTTAATGGCACTAATTGTCTTGCATGGGATTTTCCTGAGCCACGTTCCCGCAAAGAAGCCAATCCGTTTGAAAAAACACTACAAGAGCTAAATGAACGGCTCAAAATGTTTTTGCTGATACAGGAAAAGCAAAAACCAGCGCCAATCACACCAACTACTTTTTACAAAGCGTTAGCTGATGATATTCGTTTGAAAAGTCTATTAATTATTGCTGTTGAAGGTGAAGCATGTGTTTGTGAGTTAATGACTGCGCTAGATGAAGAAAGCCAACCTAAAGTATCCCGTCACTTAGCACAGCTTAGAAAAGCTGGCATTTTATCTGACAGAAAGCATCAGCAATGGGTATTTTATTCAATTAATCCAACACTACCAAAGTGGATGAAGCAAACCATCACTTCAACTGTAGTGAATGAACCTATTTTTATTGAACAAGAGCTAGCCAGATTGAATGCTATGGGTGATCGCCCAACGCGTGTTGCAAGCTGCTGTAATTAAGGAATATGACTATGGGGATTTTTGAACGTTATTTATCTGTTTGGGTTGCGATATCAATTGCTGCTGGTATGGCACTGGGGGTTGTTTACCCACCTCTTTTTGAAGCGATAGCAAAGCTTGAAGTTGCCCATGTCAATGTGGTTGTTGCAGTTTTCATTTGGGTAATGATTTACCCCATGATGGTACAAATAGATTTCTCAACAATTAAAGAAGTAGGCAAAAATCCACAAGGACTTGTGTTAACTTTAGTGATTAATTGGCTTATCAAACCATTTTCTATGGCTGCATTGGGTTGGTTGTTTTTTGAAGGATTGTTTGCCGATTTTGTTTCACCAGAAACTGCGCAAGAATATATCGCAGGAATGATTTTACTTGGCGTAGCACCGTGTACGGCAATGGTGTTTGTCTGGTCACAACTGACTAAAGGCGACGCAAACTACACGTTAGTTCAAGTTTCGGTTAACGACATCATCATGATTTTTGCGTTCGCTCCAATTGCAGGATTATTGCTGGGAGTAACAGATATTCATGTGCCTTGGGGAACTTTGTTTATTTCTGTCGTCTTATACGTATTGCTACCCTTAATCGCAGGCGTACTCACCAGAAGAAGTTTAAACCGCTCAGGTCGTGATGAAACGGCTATCACAACCTTGTTAGAAAAGTTAAAACCATTTTCTGTCATTGGTTTATTAGCCACAGTTATGCTGTTGTTCGGCTTTCAAGCTAACACTATTTTAGACCAACCACTCAATATTTTGCTAATCGCGATTCCGCTGGTTATTCAAACGTATGGCATTTTCATCATTGCCTATTTTATTGCGCTAAAAATCAAGCTTCAACATAATATTGCGGCTCCATCGTGCTTAATTGGTACATCAAATTTCTTTGAGTTGGCTGTAGCTGTAGCTATTTCTCTTTTTGGCTTGCATTCAGGTGCAGCGCTAGCAACCGTGGTTGGCGTTCTTGTGGAGGTGCCTGTCATGCTGTCTCTCGTAGCGATTGTAAACAGAACAAAACATTGGTTTAACGAATAATTAAGAGGATTCTTATGCAAACTCACCCTTATGACAAACTGACACTTGATAATGGCGCTAGTTTTATATTTACGCCATGCCCAGGAACGAAAAAGGTTGATTTAACAACATCGGTAAAGCAACTCAAAGATGCGGGAGCACAAGCGATTGTCACTCTGATGTACGACGCAGAAATAAAGAAAAACGAGGCCGAAACACTTCCTCAAGTTTGTAACGAACAAGGCATAAAATGGTTTCAGTTACCTATTTTAGATGATGATGCGCCTAATGATGACTTTGCAACGGCGTTCAGATCTCACCTTGATGACGTGTTAGCTATTTTGCGCAATCAAGGCACTGTTGCCGTTCACTGTAAAGGCGGTTCAGGTCGCACGGGCTTAGTGATTGGCATACTGATGTATGAGTTAGGTTACAACAAGACAAGCATTATTAACCAAGTACAGAAAGTACGCCCTAAGGCGCTTTCTAATCCTGTGCAACTTTCATTTTTTAATGAATATCAAAAAGTAGGAGTTTAACTATGACAATTAAAATTGGTATTAACGGTTTTGGCCGCATGGGCCGATTAACGCTTAGAGCTGCCTTTGGTTGGCAAAATATTGAGTTTGTGCAAATCAACGATCCTGCTGGCAACGCAGAAACACTGGCACACCTATTAAAATACGATTCAGTGCATGGCACTTGGTCACATGATGTATCTAATGATGACAACAATGTGATAATCAACGGTCAAGCTATCCGTGTGACCCAAAACAAAGCGATTAGCGATACGGATTGGTCTAAATGTGATTTGGTCATTGAAGCCTCTGGTAAGATGAAGAAAACTGAGTTGCTACAAGCCTACTTAGACCAAGGTGTAAAAAAAGTCGTTGTCACTGCTCCCGTAAAAGAAGACGGTGTGCTCAATGTGGTTATGGGGGTTAATGACCACCTATACGATGTTGATCAACACGCAATCGTAACGGCAGCGTCTTGCACCACTAACTGCTTAGCACCAGTGGTGAAAGTTTTACAGGATAAAATCGGCATCAAACATGGTTCGATGACAACCATCCACGATATTACCAATACTCAAACTATTCTCGATGCACCGCACAAAGATTTACGTAGAGCACGTGCGTGTGGCATGAGCCTAATCCCAACAACCACAGGTTCGGCAACAGCTATTACTCATATTTTTCCAGAGTTGAAAGGTAAGCTGAATGGTCATGCGGTACGTGTACCTTTGGCGAATGCGTCAATTACTGACTGTGTATTTGAAGTAGAGCGTTCAACAACGGAAGCTGAAATTAACGCTTGGATGAAAGAAGCGGCTGAGGGCGAGTTAAAAGGCATTTTGGGCTATGAAGAAAAGCCACTTGTGTCAATCGACTATAAAACCGACCCACGTTCTAGCATCGTCGATGCGTTATCAACAATGGTGGTCAACGGAACTCAGGTAAAGCTGTATACATGGTATGACAACGAGTGGGGATACGCGAATAGAACGGCTGAGCTTGCTCGTAAAGTTGGCCTATCAATTAAGGGATAATGTAATACTATGAAGCGCTTGACATCATTATCAGACGATATAAAGCAGTACCTCGTTATAACAGGTAACTATTGGGCATTTACCTTAACGGATGGGGCACTTCGCATGTTAGTGGTGCTTCATTTCCATGCGTTAGGCTATAGTCCGCTTAGCATTGCGATGTTGTTCTTGTTTTATGAAATCTTTGGCGTTGTCACCAACTTGGTTGGCGGCTTCTTAGGTGCTCGTTTAGGGCTCAATAAAACCATGAATATTGGCTTAGCCATTCAGGTTATTGCCTTACTAATGCTAGCTGTTCCGGCTGAATGGTTAACCGTTGTGTATGTGATGATTGCACAAGCGCTTTCAGGCATTGCCAAAGACTTAAACAAAATGAGCGCTAAAAGCTCGATTAAGGCATTGGTTGCAGCAGGACAAGAAGGCACGCTGTTTAAATGGGTTGCGCTATTAACAGGCTCCAAAAATGCCCTAAAAGGTGTTGGCTTTTTCTTAGGAGGCCTGCTGTTAACCTTGCTATCCTTCAAGGGTGCAATGTTGCTAATGGCTGGTGTTTTGGCTCTTGTTTGGTGTTACAGCCTTTACGCCTTAAAAAGTGACTTAGGAAAAGCAAAGAGCAAACCTAAGTTTACCGATATTTTTTCAAAGAGTCGCTCAATTAACATCTTGTCAGCTGCACGATTATTCTTATTTGGTGCGCGTGATGTCTGGTTTGTCGTCGCACTGCCCGTATTTTTGTCGCAAGCCTTTAATTGGGATCATTGGACGGTAGGCGGCTTCTTGGCACTATGGGTGATTGGTTACGGTTTCGTACAATCTATCGCACCTAAGGTAATGAATCTCAAAGAAGGGTTTTCGCCTGCTATAGAAACAACCAAATGGGCGAGTTTACTGGCACTGGTTACATTAGGTATAGCCTTATCACTGTATTTTAATTGGCAAGTAAAAACAGTGCTCATTACTGGTTTAATGTTGTTTGGTGTACTGTTCGCCATTAATTCATCGCTACACAGTTATTTGATTGTTAGCATGGCAGATGCCGACGGTGTTTCCCTCGATGTTGGCTTTTACTATATGGCTAATGCAATGGGGCGTTTGATTGGCACGGTGCTGTCAGGTTGGGTTTTCCAACTATACGGATTAGCCGCTTGTTTGGCGATCTCTTTTGGTTTTGTGATTTTAGCAGGGTTAATTTCTAAAAAGCTGCCTTCGAAATTAATTAACTGAAGTGACATCGGAGATGCATGCAACATGTTAAACGTTAAGAACTTAAATCGGTTTTATTGGACTTCCCAGCTTTCACTAGACATCGGCTAATAATCTTAAAGTACAAAACGAAAGTAAACTTCCGTTTCAAGGGCTTCAAAGGTAGTTATCAGAAATATATTCTGTTTTGTGAAAGCGTTAACCCGGATAGCTATATGAGCAACTTTTCGGGGTCTTATTTGAGCGAGAAGCAGACGGTCAGGTAAACTCATTTTTGGACAAAAATGAGTTTGAGCCGAAGGACGGCTTTGTGCCATGAGCGGTCATTGATAACGCCCGCATAACGGCAAAAATACGTAGTCTATAATAACGAGCGAAGCGAGGGAGCCTACGTGTTTTTGTCCCTAGCGAGCGCAGCGAGTGTTAATGCGTTTGTTAGCTTTCTTTACTAACTTCGACTTTTAAAATGCAATTATTCGATACATATAACGCCACTAATTTGCCCGCTTGTAAAACACCACCATTTGAAATTGTTTGATGATAGCAGGGAGAATTAACGTAATAATCAATTTCGATTTCTCTATCAGCTATTTTAATCAAATCGCCAGGAGCATGTCCTTCTTTTGGTTGGGTGCGTAACACACTAACTTTTCCTTTAATGACCTCAAACTCTTTTGACTGAAAGGACATGTATGTTGAGACATGATTAATAATCAAATAAAGCAAAATAAGTGGAGCCGTAATTGAGACTGTACCACCCCAAAATATAGTAAAACGTCTTTTCGCATAATCTTTATTTTTATATGCATATAACAGTGCCGCAGGTCCCAACACTGAAAATATTAGTAAGACTTTCACTTGTTCAAAACTAGGCAAAAAAGAAATTTGGTAGACTGTTTCCATACGCTCGATTCGATAAGAAAGCTAACGCCCGCCTAACACGCAATGTGTTGGCGTGGCTTTTTGCGTTGTTTGCCAAAACCATGACAACTTAACATTGTCGGAGTTTAGGCGCTTGTTATGTGTACGATTAAACAGGTAATTTACCGTTCTCATATGCCCAAAACATTACAAGCAATGGAGAAATAATAATTTGAAGCCTTATATATAGAAAAAAACCTTCAAAAATTAAAGCAAATAGTCTGTTGCTTTGTTGATAGACATAAATGGATTTGAGCTTTTCATAAGGACCCCTTGTGCCTTGTACAACTTGTATAGCAGTAAATACATAGCTTAAAGAAAATATGAATAGTGCAGATTTTATCTCTTTAGTGATGTAGAGATACGCAAAAGCTGACGTTACCAAAGCATATCCAATACATTTGAACCAAACTTCAATTATTCCACTATCAAATATATTTTTAGAAAAGTAACGTTTCTGATTATTCAAACAAACTCCCTTGTATGCTTAGTACGCATAACAATTTAATAGTGCGCTCATCGCGCATATTTCTGCCGACTCCACGCTCATTTGTCTACTATATATAGTTTTAACAAATAACCTAAGGTATTACTATCACTAAGTTTTCTAAAACTTTAAAGAAAAGTTAAATAGAACAATATGCGCGCATCACTCATTTTCATGAATTTATGCGCAAAGAACAGTTTAACAAATCAATTAACGACGATATTTGGCCAATATCAATGACCGCTTCTCGCTCAAGTAAGACCCCGAAAAGTTGTTCATATAGCTATCTAGGTTAGCGCTATCAAAAAACAGAAGTATATTTCCGATAACTATCTTTAAGGCCTTAGAAACGGAAGTTTGCTTCCGAAATATAACAATACAGACTTACAAACCGGAAGTTTACTTCCGCTCTGTACTTTAAGACTATAAGCCGATGTCTAGTGAAAGCTGGGAAGTCCACTTGCAATAGTTTTAATTGTTCTAGAGAGTGTGTAAGTTTTTATGACACTTGGTTCATAGTAATACCGTTAGCTTTTACTGAATTCATTTATTAGCTTTTAATGTAATCATCGATTAGCTTTTATTGTAGAACTGATAACATTGACTGCATGATATTCTTTACCTATAACCACTTATAGCCTTAAGTATCTACCGTTATAAAGGGACTATTATTTTCGCAAGTGAGAAAATAGACAGTATATGCTTAAATACCAGAAGGCACACAGCTCCTTATTTATCTTTCATAAGTTCTTTAAGTGTTGTGCGCATTAACTGTGTGCCATCACGGTATCCTTTTGCTAGCAAATCGTCTAAAACCGCGCCAGTATAAAAGGTGTAGCCATTTTCTTCATCAACAAGGAGTTCATAAGTAGAACCTGATATTTGGGGCCATATCCAGTATTTTTTACACGGTGATAGGTGAGGTAAAACCATTGAGCCTGAACTCACTCTCCAAGCATCGTCATCTCTCCATGAACAAAATAAGACATAGCAGGGTTTATCATTCATTGATCGAAATGTTAGAACAACCCACCCATCTGGTTTATACTTTCTGGCCATTCCCTCTCCTCACTTAATCGAATAAATAATAAATAATAGCCTAACTTTACTACCTTTTTTAAAAAAGTTTATTCTTTGAATCTAGTATTTTCGACAGCTTCAGAATTGTTTAATTCCTTCAAGGTATGATACATAAACTAAGATTTATTAATTAAAAATCTCAATTTAAATAGGTTTAAGATTTTGGTAAGCATCTGAAAACTTGAAAATTAAAGCGAGAGAACCTGCATACATCAATAAAATAAGTAATTTATGGGTGTATTACGAATTTCGACCCGTACATACATTAGCAACAGGTAACGCTTTGCTAATGAGCAATTGACAGTTGTCTAAACTTGCGCAAAGCGCCAAGCCAGTTTTCGCCGTGTGTTTGAGAACGAACTTGGGCAACTTGTATGGACTACTTTGAAGACATTTAACGATGCAATTAATGACTAAATGGATGATCCTTGCAATTTAGCTCTAAACCACCTTAAAGGTTGGTGAGTAACGTTGTTAACAGCCTTAAATACGGTTATAACGCTTAAAAACACCCCAGCATTTGCTGGTGTCTCTCTATTTAGCCTCTGCCTTTTCGGCAGTTAAAAGTCACAAGTTGTGGTTGTTTACTTCCGGGCCTATTTCCAGCTGCCTACTCGGCAGTTCACAAGAGCTAATCAATCATGAAGCCTATTACACAATTTCCAGCTGCCTACTCGGCAGTTCACTATAAAAAATAGTTTAAATTTCTATAAATACCAAACTGTTAAACGTATTTAAATTATTTACCCTTATTTTTAATCAATCAGATAACTCATTGAAAATTACAGGGTGTTTTAAAACTATTAAAAAAGGGTATTCAAAGAGGGAACCGTACCTTGAAATGTTTGATTTGTAGCAAAACCATAATTGTTAAACTGATTTTTTAAGGATTCAGCTTTTTCAACTTTTTGTATGTGAAGTATAAAATTTTCCCCGTTGCCTTTGCTTGATACGGGTATTGAATGAAAATGGCCTATGGCTTTTTCCTCAAATTTATATTCAGGGTTGTAAACTTCGCCTCTGGCTTCAGCTCGTTTTTTAGCGCGTTTTAACCGCCTTTGCTTTTCACCAACAAAAGCCTTGGCTACTGATTGGTTGCGAATAAACATAACCTCATTTTGCTCTGTTGGTACTTCGAGTATTTTTGATAAGCCAAATAACTTGTCATGAGCCATCATCTCAAAATAGCTTTGCTGAGATAGATTGGTTAATTGCTTTTTATCTGTCGATACAAACGCTATTTGATTACCTATTGTTTGCTCATTCCATTTAGGAAAACACACACCTATATTACTAATTTCGCGTGAACTCATAAACCCATGCAAAATACCAATACAACGCCCAGCAAGAAGACTTACATCACAATTTTTAGGTAAATAAGTAATGGTGAAATAATAGCGCTTCAACCTTTGCTCCTTTGGAACAAGCCACCTTTGATCAACACTGCCGCAATAAAGTGAACTGCGTCTGATTCTTCACCTTGCTCTAAACCATGCTTTTCCATGTGTTTAATATGCAAAGCAATGCGCGGGAGTAATGAATAAAAGTCTGAATGGCTCTTAGGTGTTCTGTGTGCAACTAATATTTGCTTATCTGCGCCATACTCGTGAGTGCGTAAAGGTTTGTAGCCTCCCTCATACCAATCATCAATAGTTTGGATAGCCGCCCCTACTTTTTGTGAGTTTAAACTTGCTGCTTTTTTATCGCCCACTTGAGTGTATGCAAGTTGTTTAGATGACATACCTTGTTCAACAGTATCTACAAATTTTTGACTTGGGTGAACCTCCTGGCTAAATGCATTTTTAATTTTTGCGGTTATATATAAATAACAATAATTTTGAGGGTTACTAAGACCTTCTTGGATAGCTTCTGACAACGTTAATAATGCTGTTTGATTATTTTGCCAATTGCCCTGCCACTTTAATTTTTGTGCACCTTCAACGATGATCGGGGCTGCATGTTCAGTAAGGATTTCAATATCAACATTCGGTGATTGACGGTTACGCCAGAGCCAGTTGCCCATCAGTATGTTTTTAGCATAGCGAGTTGCAACTACATTAAGGCCATTGTGTTTTTTGTAGGTTTCAAAAAAACGTTTTAACCAATAAATAACTTTAGGGTCATCACAAACATGTGGCTCATTACTATTAGCTTCAACCCTGAGTGAAAAACGACAAAATAGCTCATTTACCGTTGGAGGCACATAGCACACATCAATTGTTTGAGGGTTCCCAAAAGCGAGATCTTGTGGCGCTAAATTTTTAGCCACATTTTGCTTTTGATACGCATCGCCAAACCCTGACTTCTGCCCAACTAATTTATTTTGCTCTATTTGTAGCGGTTCAAAGTCAGACTCTGGTGTTTTATAAAAAAACACTGCTTTACTGGGTGAGAGCGAACGCGTGTAACTTAAGTGCCGAGGTAATTGCATTATTCATACTCAAACTTAGACTTTTTCATAAGCATAGACTCTTTTTGAACATCCATAACCCAAAATGCATTATGAAAAAACTGCTTAGCCCCTGCGTACTTTACTGATGTATTACTAACACACTCAAGCAGCCCAATTACGGGCTCAGCATAACAATGGTATTCATGTAATGATGCCTCTCGCTTTACGGGTTCTTCAAGCGCAGCAAAACCAATTCCAGCGGGTCTTAAATTAAAATTACCGTTAAGGGCATCAATTAATTGTTCAAAGCTTTTAACTACTTTTTTTGAAGGGTACAACCAACTGCCATTTGACGATTTTACCTTAAGGCTTTTAAACAGCTCACTCGGTTTAGTATGTACATGACACCAGTTTATATTTTGATATAACGAAGGTGGATGCATAGTGCCGCCTGCAAACGTAGATGGTAGTGCGGGCTTTATAAGCTGACTATTTAACTTATTAAGCACCTCTTTATTTGGTACAAAAAGCCTAAATATTAAATCGAGTGTTATATCGCATTTAGGTTTATCAATAATTCCTGAACTTATTACATGACTACGCCCAGCCACTTGTTTTAACTTACTTGGCTCAGGTAATTGTTTACCTGTATGTAGTTGATAGTTTTCAATGTAAATAGCACTGCCAATATACTTAATTGAAGGGTCTATAAAGTTTTTTAGCTTACGCTCAAAGTTATGAGCAAGCCCATTTAAAGCAGTAAGTGACGGCATGCCTTGAATATATGGGTTAGCCATTGCCTCGGCATCAAACACTCGCATATCTTGGCAATGTACATACACTATCTGCTCATCATTTAATGTTTCTTCTTCAGCTACACAGTGAGTAAACACATAGTTTAACTGCGCTTTAAACAGCCCCATTAAATTAGGGTGATACGCAAAGCGTTTGAGCTTACTTAAATTACCAAGGCTTTCATTTAGTATGTTACTAAATTGGCTAATACAGTTAGTAATACTCTGATCTAAGTAATGCTTTGCCCACTCAGGATAAGCTTGTTCTTGCGCGTTATTTTTAACTTCAAGAATGTTATCCAGCCATAACTGCAAGCTAGCTCGTACTTGCCTAATAGCCGCTACTCGCGCTAATCGTTTTTGCCTTAACGTATTAAACTGTTTAATGCCTACCAACACTAAAAGCGCCTCTTGAAATTGACGGCTTAATAGCGCACGAACTTTAAATGTTTTCTCAATATCATTATTGACTACTTTAGAGCGGTTAATAGCCTTTGAATTTGTTTTGGGAAAGTAACGCAGCACTCTTATATTGCCGCCTACTGAGCTTGCTAAATCACCGACATTAGCTGGCCTTGAGTGCTCAACTAAACCAAAGTTTAACTTACGATCTGTTGTTAATTGCTGAATTTGAGCTAGCATTACGTGGCTTACTACAGGCGTAACTGCAAGGTAGCTTTGCTGAAATGGCATTTGTAATTGTGGTGAAAAAGAACTTACTTCTAATGGGAGTTCTGCCAATGGCAAAAGCTGTTTTATTTTACCCGCAATGTCTAAAACTGCCTTTTTAGTAAACCCATATGCTCTTATTAAATTAATCCAAACAGGCTCTTCATTAATTAACAGCCTTGCTAAACAAGTCACTTCACCTTGCCAAATAAATGAGGTTAAAAATAGCTTTGCATGATTAATTTCAGCGCTGTTGTGTGACCAGCCAAAACTTAAAGGTAATGACCGGCTGCAAATACCCTCAATATCTTCACTTACTACTTCACTAATTAAACGTTGATGGCTTACGCGTATATCAGGGTATTTTAAATTATGAGTATGAAACCATTTAACTTCGTTAATGCACTTACTCAGTAACACTTCATCGCGTAGTACACTTTTAGCGGTTCTTGTACTTGTTAAATCATCAATTTCACTTCGTTTATAAACTAGGTTAATGAGCACAGTTAGCGCTTGTTCTTCAAAGCCATCTACCGCAACATGAGGCATGTATGGAGCAAACAACTTTCTTAGTGCTGTGGTTTTTTCTTTTAATGATTCAATTGCAAATGCATCTTGTAAGTTCATAAGTTACCACGGCGCTATAAATTGTTTTTTTGTTTGAGGCGTTTCAGCTGCGAATGCTTGCTGTAGCTCAATCACTTGGCGTAAATAAAAAACATGTCTATCAGCTCTGAGCTGTTCGTGCTTTTTTTGTGGATAAGCACAGTTTAAAAAGCCTTCTTGGTGAAGCCTATAAACTTGCTCGGTAGTGGTGTTTAATAATACTGCGGTATCAAAAGTACAAAGCAGTAAGTCAGCAATATTTGGATGTTTAGCTTTAGGGTTACTATCAACTAATTCAACAAAGTAATTAATAATCTCATCAAGAACTTTGTTTTTACGGTTACTTGTTGCCGCTATTTGACCATCACGGATCACATTACCATACACAGAGTTGAACTTAGTTTTATTAAAAGGGTTTAGTTGTTTGAGCCGCGCATTGTTTGTGAGTAAGTTTAATTCAGCTGTAAGACCATCAGGCCAAGTACTAAAGTAATCAATAAAAGTACAGTTAAAGTCAGCATCGTTTACATCAAGTTGCTTAACCTTCGCAAACCAGGATATTAACCCCACTATTTTTTGGCTGCTACTACTTGCAAGCGCAGATGCAATTTTAAAGTCTGCATCGTTTAACTGTTCACTACTGGTTAGTTTACAACCACAACCACACTCTAAAAACGCCTCAGAAGCTCTATAATCAATTAATTCATGGCATTCACCACAATGTGTAGTTAATTGTGTTTTATGCTTATGACACGATTTATAAGGCTTTAAATGCCAATAAAAAGGAACGTAAGAAGATTCAAACAAGCATTCAATGCAAACAGGTATATTATTAGTGCGAAGTAGCTCAAGGGGAATAGTCAGCTCATTACGGCTTACCGCGGCAAGATTGCCAAATTTAAAGTTACTGCGCCGCCATGCAAGCGCAAGAATATTACCAGCGTTTACATCAGCTAATTGGGCTAGCAACTTTAGCGCTCTTATTCTAAAGCTGCTCGCTTGCCTAGCATGATAAACATCAACCTTGCTAAGCTCTAACGGCAGCGCACCTTCAAGCTCATGATCTTGCTCTGCAAGCCATTGCCATAATATATCAGCAAGCTCACTATAGCCATTGTATGAGTTATCACTTGCAAGCCTGAGTAAATAGCTTTCAAGTGCCTCTTCAGGATAAGGTTTTGTTTGAACTAAAAAATGCATCGCCAACTTAAACTAAGAAAATCTTAGTTTAGGTTTAGGCTAAATAAATTAGATAGTCAAAAAATTAATATTTAATCAATTTCTAAAAGAGGATCTCCAACATATACTCCAAAACATTCCTCGTTTAATAAAACTTTATTATTTTTGTCCAAAACAGAAATATACATAAAATGTAGACCTAGATAAGAAGTTTCTTCCCATTGACTAGCTTTAAAATTACAACCATCTGTAGTCTGAGCAAAAACAATAGTCTCATGGTTGCCTGAGTTTTCAGCAGATTTCTCAGCTTCTTTGCCTGTATTTTTTACTCTAAATTTTACCAAAATCTCTGTGTTTATTTCTTGTTGAGGCAACTTAAAGTTAACTTTAAAATCTATACCTAAAGATTTCTTGACTACTTCTCCACATGGATAGTAAGTAAACTTTGTTGGGGCGTTCTCATTATCTTTTAAGCATGCAGTTATTTTTATATTTTCTAATGAAGTGTCGGTTGCGGGGCTCGGTAACAAAGCTATATATTTTTTATGGTTAAGTACATATTGCTTGTAATTAATTTGGTTGCCATCAGCATTTCGATAATTTGGTTCAACAAATTCTTTTTTTACTTTTTCGTTTTTAGATTGAACATACATTATTTCCAAAATATCCTCAGGTAAATCTAATAACTCTTTAATTGATTGTCCCAATAAAACTCTATTTTTAGGGGCTCTTTGCTGCAACTTTGCTGCAATATCAACAAAGAAAGATGTAGCTGTAACTTCAGAAGCACCGGAATAACCATACATACCCCATATGACATTTTCTTTTTCGCCATAATCAATACCTATTCGAATACCAACATCATCTTCAATACCTTGATTTTCAAAATATGGCCTTACAACTTCGTTCATAACTTGAACTATATAAGTACCACAATTAATAGCGTCAATAGCAGCATTTCTTGCCTTCTTATCACTTCTAAAAAAAGCAAGTACGGCATCCCCCATAATTCTGTGAACATGACCATCAAATGCTTGGATTGTCTCAATAGCGGCTCTAATAATTGCATTTTTAATTAAAAAAACTGTTTCCGCAGAGTAAGTAACGCCTAGTTTAGTCGAACCTTTAATATCGATAAATAACGTAACATTAAAACCATTTTTTAGGGTCTTCGTGTCAGCTAAATAATCAAAATCAGGATGCCCACCTATCTTTGAGTCTCTTATTCCTTTTTTGCCAAAAGCCTTTCGGATATTCTCTTGAATTCCAAAATTTTGTTCCTGTGGTAAACCCGTGTTAGTAGTTAGAATCGAAGAAGCCGTTTCTAGGCTTGTTTGGTAGCTTTCATAATTCAATGAATCTTGTGAAAAGCTTTTAGCCTTATAAACACTTTCTTCCTGCTTGGAAGAGCTTCTCTCCCTGTCAAAACTCCGCTTCAAAATTTCATCTATTGACCCGTAAGCTCCTTTTAGCTTTGACATAATGTGATCCCTAATGTGTCTGAAACTATTAATATGAAGAGAATTAATAATAGAAATAGATTTGCTTTAGTGGTTGTCGTGGCTCTGTCTAAGCTATTAAATTTACTCTTAGTAATACCAGCGACCTCGTGAACTTGCCCTGAAATATCCTCTAGAAAGGCATCCGCATCCGTGTTTTTAAATTTATTAATGTAATCCTCTCGATCAAACTCAGCCACTGAACTAAAAAAAATAACAGAACTAGGACTAGGTTTCTTTGAGCTATCTAGCTTAGGTTTTATGCTATCCATTACATAAAGAATACTAAGCATACTAAACAAGGCAATTACGATAAGACTAATAGAGATAGCCCACAAATAGAACCCTGAATTAGGAAGTAACTCAGGGGCTTTAACCAACAAGCCAGCAAAAACACCGAAATTAAACGTTGTAATTAGACCGCTTTTAAAATTAATTGTGGCAATGTACGAATCATAGCGCTTAATTATATCCCATAGATCTGATTTACTCGGTTTTTCGTCACTTGGCTCTTCGGTATTAGACTTACAATCTTTTGACATTTACTTTTCCTTAAGTTTCATTAACAATTCTTTTTGATCAGTGCTACTCAACTTTCCAAGCGTGCAGATTAATTCAGATAAAACATCTTCTTCACAATAAAAATAAGCAACTGGCACATCTAGCTCTTTAGCAATGCGTTTCATGGTTAAAAAATCAGGGGCATGTTTGCCTTTTTCGTATTGGTTCATGCGAGCACTAGCCGTGTTTGGCTCCATTCCTAATGCCATACCTAGCTGTTGCTGAGTAAGGCCAGCTGCTTTTCTTGCAGATTTTAGGCGTGAAGGTGTTGGAGTTTCCATGTGAACCTTAGCGATAAATTATATTATGCTAAGATTCTCTTAGTATAACGCCCTATTTGGTACTAAGGAATACTTAGTTAAGTTACAAGTTCTCCTTTTTTAAATTTAGAACTAATAGCTACCAATAATAATTTTAGATTGAGCACAACCAGAAAGAAACCATACATATTTGAAAATACAAGTTACATTGCATAGTAGTTTATTCGATTATTTAAACTAATTTTATTTGTAAAATCATAAGGTAGATGTCATAAAGTTAGTTTGCCGCCGTTTTTTCAAAGACTAAGGAAGTATTACCAGATGACAAACCTTGCTAATTTATCACATATTGACTTTGAGGAATTATGCATCGACATCATCCAAAAAGAGACCCAAGAAAGGTTTTCTTCTTTTGGACCAGGAGCTGATGGTGGCATTGATGGCCGGCATTCAAAAGGCGATAATTTAACTATTTTACAATGTAAGCATTACATACGCTCAAACTCTTCTGAACTAATAAGAGCCGCAAGAAAAGAGTTACCAAAAATCCAAAAATTGGGAGCTAATAAATATATTTTCTTAACCTCATACTCATTGACTCCCGCCCTAAGCGATAGGCTTCAGGACTTATTTTCTCCATACATTGAGAATGTTGAAATCTGGGGTACTGAAGATATTCAGAGTTCCCTTAGAAAGCATCCAGATATCCTTAAATCACATATAAAACTATGGCTCACTGATTCTGCAATATTGGACAAGATCCTTCATTCGGGTTTAGAGAATTTTACCGCTATCACTAAAGAAGAAATTATCGAAGAGTCAAAAACCTATGTGATGAACCCAAGCTACCCTGATGCATCCACTATTTTAAACGACAAAAATACCCTCGTTATTTCAGGTCCTCCAGGTGTTGGGAAAACTACCTTAGCAAAAATGGTATGTTACCAATATCTAAAAGATGGCTGGTCCTTTCAAGCAATAAATTCGCTAGAACAAGGATATGCGAGAATTAACGAAACAAAGCCGACAATTTTCTTCTTTGATGACTTTTTAGGCAAAATTGAGCTCAATAGAAAAGCCTTAGTGACCCACGAATCAGCTTTAGCGACTTTTGTTAGGAAAATCCAAAGGTCTAATAACTCAAAGTTTGTTCTGACTACAAGGTCACATATTTACGAGGAAGCAAGAACCTTATCTGACAACATAGACAGCCAGAGGTTTGAACTATCAAAGTTTGTCCTCAATGTAGGGCTCTATACAAGAAAGATAAAATCACATATATTATTCAATCATTTATCTATTTCTGAGATTAGTTCAGAGCATATTTCTAAGCTATTAGAAAATGATTGGCTACGCCTAATTGTCGATCACGAAAACTATAACCCTCGGGTTATTTCTCATATGTCTAGTGAGAACATTGCACTACCTTCACCTCAAAACTATCCACAATCAATTTTGTCAGCCCTTGAAAATCCGAGCTTAATTTGGGAAAAGGCTTTCAACCAGCTACCTGTTAATTGTCGTCACTTGCTGATTACGTTGTTTTTTTGTGATGAGTATTTCGGAACTGAAGTCGAAGATTTAAAAGGTTATTATATACCGCTGCACAGATTGTTATCTGAGCACTATTCCAATCAACAAAAACCAAATGATTTTGAAGAAGCAATTAAGGTTTTGGAGTCAGGGTTTATTTCAATCTCAAATACTAAAATAAGTTTTGTAAATCCGTCAGTTCAAGATTTTTTAAAAGCCCACCTAAAAAACGATGAACTTATATTTCTCGTTTTAAGCAGCGCCACTCGCGTGAGATTTGTGCAGAAGGTATGGCACCACATTCGCTTTCTCTTTAAGCAGAATCGACTAAACCTAAAAGCTAGTACGTTTAAGTATGAAAGCTTGTTCCCACTGTTTCTTTCTTCACCTGTTTCCTTAGTAGAACAAGAAAATGAGTACACTACCTATAAAAACTATGATCTCTATCTTTCAGATAGAATTAGCCTACTTCTTAATATATTTTTTGACACCTCAGACATAAAGACCATCGAGGCGATCACATCATTATTACTTGCAGACAATCTGGCTCTAGATGTTTCCCGTGACTCTAGAAACCTTCCAGAAATACATGCTGAGATATTGGAAATAGAGGATATCAGTAGCCAACAGAAAATAGCGTTACTTACCTTGATTGAGAAAAAAATATGCCATTTATTGAGTTTCAACATGGACATAGAAGATCTCGTATCTACTATCGAGTATTTATATGAATTCATGCCCGAGTCTTTCACCAGTAAAGTCCAAGTAACCATTAATGGTTTAATTTCTGATGAAATACTAAACGTAAAAAACGGCAATGCATATCTGGAAGATCTGTACGATGTAGATCTATACCTTGAAAGCTTCAAAAAAATAACTGATATAACAAAATACAGTACAGATGACGTCATCACGCTTTTAGACTCAATGGCCTCTGAAATGGAAGAAGCGGAAAGTACAACTAAGAAGCCATCGGATGTCCAAAACTCAGATCACATGCTCAAAAACTATTCTGACGCTGAAATGAAAAATTTGTTTAATAGTCTTATAAAATAAGGAACTTAATAGCCCCTTGTTTTACTTCCGATTATAAATAAAGCCCATCATGACACTTGTTATATTACGCACATCTTCAATGCTCATTACCATCAGTTCATGCATTGGCGTGTACCGCTACAAGGCATATGTGTAGAACAATTTATTCCTGATATTCTTTATACGAATAATTCGATAATTAAAAAACTATTTACATATACCGTGATTTCATAATTGCCTTCACTTCCTCAACAACTGACTAATAGGCATTCGGTCAGTAAACTTAGTCGCTATAAACGGGTCTTCATCTTGGGCGCTTTCAGGTTTATAAAGTGAATAGCGCTCGACTTCACTTGCTGTAATTTCTGCAACGGGCAAGGTAAATAGGTTTGATACATCAGGAAACAGTACCTCAAATGCTTTAACTAAGTGCTTGGTTGTGAGGGTTTTCGCGTCATCCATTAATGCATAAAGTACGGCATCATCTAAAAAGTATTTAAGGGTTCTAAAACAGCCTTTTGACAATGAGAACAAAGCAAATACTGTTGCTTGCTCACTTAAGTTTGGCTTTTCGGTAAATGGCATACGGTTGGCTAGGCCAATTATTAACTGCACAAAATGCTTTGGGTTTTCTGATAATTTAAAATAAGGCAGCTGCCGCCTTACTAATAAACGCGATGACCACTGGGGCTCGTCTGCTATTTTTTCTGCCCACGGCATACCTACCAAGACAATTGATACACCCGATTCATCGTTAATGTATTTTAATCGGTTGGCAATCTCGCGGCGCTTTTTACCTTGGTTGTGCTCAATTAGCTCTTGAAACTCATCAATAATTATAAGCTCTGTACCACATGTTTTTAGGCATTTTATTAATGATGTCGTTAATCGAGTACCGTTTATTCGCAGCTTACGCTCTGTACTCCCTACTTGCCCTAAGTCTTTAAGAAGCTCGGCTAAAGTCGATTCTAGTGTCGGGTTACTAGGTATGCGGCTTACTAATACAGGGTGATTCATCACTCCATTAATGAATTGCGGTAAGTGACGTTCTTTATACTGTTTTATTAGTGCTGTTTTACCTGTGCCTGTATCGCCATTTAACAGCATGCAAGGCTTTTCACCTGTTAACCCTTTACCAAGTCTTAATCTGTCGAAGTCGTTAAATACCGTGGTTATTATTGGGTATTCAATAAATACATCGCGAAATTCATTAAGCTTTTCTTTTTGTTTTTCGGTCAGCATAATTAGAATCCATCTAGATCTGAGATAAAGTCATCCCAGCTATCAGTTACTTGCTCTTTAGGTGTAACCTTTTTGTGTTCTACTGGCTCACTCTGAGCTATTGATTTTTGCGATTCACTACTGACATTTTGATGCTTAGCTAACGCTTTACCCCCTTTTACCTTTGAGTTTTTTGGCGCATTTTTTAACGCTTCAAACTCGTTTTGAATTTTATTATGAATAAACATACGCGCTTTTGCTAAGCCTACATTATCGATAGAGCCCGAAATAAAGTCGCGATGAATGCGCATATTTATTTTATGCTGATTCAAACTTAAATTTTGGGTGTAACCGTTTGGGTCTATGCATGGCACTTTTATGTAATGCTCTAGCTTATCGAGGTAAACGTATATATAAGAAATATCATCGGGGTTTAATTTCATTAAAACTTCTTGAGATACTTTGTGGCTAAATTGCTTTCTATAATTTGCTAGTTCAGTACTGTCGTAGCTTAAGTTTTCTAGCCTTATTCCACCTTTACGAAGCACCCGATGGTTTGAAATACTGAGTACAACATCTAGTTGTTGAAGGTCAGCATCACTCAGCATTGTTGGTGGTAACGTATTAAAGCCTTGATCCCATAATTGGCTTGGTATGTACTTAAAGCGGCTGTCGGCATCTTGATGGTAAACGTCTACTACCCATTTATGAAATAGCTGCATAAAGGTCGTAAAGCGCATGATTGCATCTTTTTTGGGATTGTATTCATGCTTTTGTAAAATGTTAGAAAAGGTTTTACCGGGAACTGGATCTAATAACTCAGTGTTAATAGTGCCAAACATACGTTCTACAAAAGGTTTAAGCCAAGGCTTCTTCGTTGGGTTATATTGAATGTTAACTCCAATTTCACAAACAGCAAGCTCAAGATTGTTACCCCAAAATTCTCTTCCATTATCAGTAACGAGCGTTTCAATTTTACCTGCACACTTCCACTCATTTACCGTATCAGGGTATAGCTTTGCCACTTCACTTTTAGGTTTCATGGCATTCATCATCGCTCGCCTTACTGCATCGTAGCTAGGCTCACTGAAGCTAAAGTAATAGCCAACAATACAATGGCTATACACATCGACTAACATGGTGAGTGTTGGTCGACCAAGCGGGATATGTAGCTCATCATCTAATAAAATAAGATCCAGCGGTGTATGGTCAATTTCAACTTTTTCGAGTACACGTGTAGGCCGTGTATGCCCTTCTACTTTATTAAACGCAATATCAGCAAGGCGCTTACCATAACGAGCAACCATAACGTCGTATTGCGGTAAATTATCGATTCTATTTTTAAATGCTTTGTATGTTAAAGGCTTTAAAACACTGCCTACAACACTGTCGTTTTCAATAACAACTAAGTCTGCATAATACTTATAAGCCGATGCCACCGATGGTTTTTCTTTTACTAAGTAACGCTCAAGTGCTTTTTCGAAAAACTTATCGGTGGCTGTATCGCGCTCCCTGTTACCTTTTTTTTGATGGCTTGGTATTAGCGCCATGATATTTTTATCTGCATTGGTATAAGCGCTATACCATCGTGCTGCTGTTCTCCAACTGGGCTTTTTTTCTCCCTCAACTTCGGGCATTACTTTTAATAAAGGCTCAAGTTTTTTTTGAGTCCAACCGCCTTGAATATTAGCCTCAAGCCATTGAATATATTTAAGCTTAGCAAATGTTGTAGTTTTAATTTTTTCAGGAAGGGCTTGTAAATCTTTGGCGTAATTTTGAGGTAGTTTGGTTTCTACTTTTGGTAATGGCTGGTTAAATTCATCTTCAAACAAACCGTCATTAAACATTGTTAGACCAAATTGCTGTTTCTATTGATATTTCATTTGTAGTTAAGTCGGCAAATAACTGCCCCAATGATAACAATCGTAGCACTGTAGCAAGTAGCTCACCGGCAGTTACTTTTAAAAAACTAACTAACTGGCACACTTTAATAGAACCGTATTGCTGAACAAGTTCTAGCACCGATGCTTGCAACTCTGTTAAAGACTGAAAACCAGAGTAGCGATGTAAAAGCTTTAAGTTATTGAGTGTTGGGTATACACGGATTTGTTTATCAGTAACCAGTATTAAATCACGTCCATCTTGCTTAGCGATGGCTTGCTTTTCAATAAAACGTGCACGAAAGTCTTCGTCGGCAATTTTGCTTTGTGGTTTTACTTCTATAAATTTTTGCGTGCCGTCTGTGTGGGTAAGTAAAAAGTCAGGCGTGTAACGGCAAATACGGTTATCAAACTCATATTCGTAACCTAGTGGTTGTGCCTCAAATGCGGCTATTGATGGTGAAAATTCAAAATGGAAACAGGCATCAAACTCTAAAGAGGATTCAACTAAACAGGTAGATTTATTTTTTTGACTAGCAAATTTATGGAGGTTTTTTACACGGGAGTGTTTGAGTTTTCTTCTGTACATGTGAGTCAACCATCTAACCATTTGGTTAAATACTAGACTATGCCACCTTATACTTCCAATTTATGCCATCTTTTAGTACAAATATGTCAACTTATACTTCAAACAACACCCAAATGAGGAATTTGGGTGGCAGTCTTACCAGCCACATCTCGGCACACACGTCACAAACTGTGGCTGCTCCCTTCCGGGCCTGACCAGGTTCGCCTGCTAGTGTTGCGAGAGGACCAATAAGACTACCATTGAGGGCCTTGGTTGGCGCAATTGAGATTATCTCTACTTTTACTCTGTTATTCAAGGGATAATCAAAAAAGAAAGTGCGATTGCACACTTCATATACAATCGCAGGGTATTTAGTTATTAAAGCGGTTATTAATTACTCTCTAACTGCGCTTTTATATTACGTAGCGCTGCTTTTACCTTTTTCATGTTCTCTGGGCCCATGCGTAAAAGTTGTTTTTGTGCAGCGGGTAATTGCTCCCACTCAGAAAACGCATACTGATAAGTAACCGAGTCACGCAATAAAGGTAAGCTGCCTTTTGGCTCTGGAGTATCAAGTAGCAAGTCAATGGCATCTTCAAGTGTTTGTGTAAACTCATCATCGCCATAGCCAATTTCAGTGTATGCACTGTTGATTAGCGGTTTATATTCTTCATATAAACGAACAGCTTGTGCGGCACTCATACTTGTTAGTACTTTTACATATGGGGTGTAGCGTTCATAGCTATTAGGGTCAATGGTTAAAATATCGCCTTCGTTTACGCTAAAACCTTCTTCTAACTTTACAACTGGGGTATGTTTCTTAGCCACCTTACCTTTTGCTAAGTTATCGATAAACACCACACCACGACGAATGACATCATCGTTCAACACTAGGCTCATTGCCGCATCGCCTAAGTATTCATCTAATTTTGCAACCACGACAGGATCACTGTCATTTAATGTTGGTAAAGGCACAACCTCAGGCTCTGGCTCAACGTCTGGACGCTGTGTTGGCACCGCTAGCTCTTCAGGTTTTTCTGGCTTAACCGATGGCGCCCCCACCACTGGGTCGTTTTCAGGTTTTAGCTCCATAACGGGTTGCTCTTTTATGGGTTCTTCAACCTGCATAACTGTTTCTGGGGCTTCGCTTGGTTTTAATAATACAAACGCGGCGGCAATAATAATGATTAATAAAATAACCCCTGCGAAGATAAGGTTGTTATTCGGTGGACGTTTTTGAACATCTGATTCTGATGGTTTATCTGACATACGAACTCCATAAATATAAAAATGCGATACTGTTTAGAGTACTCTAAACAGGTTTAATTCATAACTTACACTAATATTCATTAATAAGTAGGGTCTGTTGACCTTTCCGGATTAAAATTTGTTCAGCCCCCTTGGGTAGAGGATGTTTAATTTTTAAGCTACGTTATCGCCTATTTATGGGAAGTAACCACAATACATAGGCTCAGCCTTGCCTGAAAAACAAACACACTACTAAAAATTCAACCTCGAAAGATAAATAGACTCTAACATATCCTTTGATTCTTCTAGCTTAAAGACTTACAGTAAATAAATAAAGTAAAGACAGCGAACAGTTTAAATACCTAACATGAAAATTAAGCAAGTCGATCCTAGTAAACCTAAAATTGCCTTATTACTAACAGGTGGTGGTGCCCGAGCGGCTTATCAAGTGGGTGTTTTGAAAGCGTTAGCGCAAAGTATGCCCAGAACCGCCCCGCTCCCCTTTAGAGTGATAAATGGCACCTCTGCCGGTGCAATTAATTCTGCAGCCTTAGCATGTTACGCCTCATGTATGCATTTAGCGGTAAGAAAACTAGAAACAGTTTGGAAAAACTTTTCAACTTCGATGGTATATAAAAGCGACTTTTTAAGTGTGTTTGGTCATATTACCCGTAATATTTTAACCAGTTTCCAGTCAGAGCATATAAACCATCCACCAGCAAGCTTGTTAAATAACCGACCACTTAGAAAACTGTTAAACGATATACTGGATTTACATCGTATTGAGCGTAATTTACACCGTGAATATTTAGAGGCGCTGTCTATCACTGCATCCAGTTATACTACTGGCGATTCTGTTGCTTTTTTTCAGTCAAATACGCAGCATTCTTGGCAACGAGCCAAGCGCGAAGGACGCGCTACTCGTATCAATGTTGAACACCTAATGGCCTCAAGTGCCATTCCTATGGTGTTTCCAAGTGTGAATATTTATAACCATTACTTTGGCGATGGCTCAATACATCAGCTTTCACCTTTGAGCCCCTCTATTCACTTAGGGGCAAATAAAATATTTATTATTGGGGTTGATCAACCCAAAGAGCCACATCCTCCAGGGTACTCTGCACATTTCCCGGGGCTTTCGGCCGTGGCAGGGCATTTACTCGACAGTGTATTTACCGACACCATGCAATCTGATTTAGAGCGCTTGGACAGAATAAACCGCACACTCGGTTTACTGCCCAATAAGCATAAGCATCAAGAATTGAAACAAATAGATAGCTTTATTATTAATCCATCGCAAAACTTCAATGCCATTGCCGCGCAGTATTACGATGATATGCCTTGGGCGATAAAAGTTTTATTACGTATGATCGGGGTAAAAAAGCGCTCTCAGTCGAGTTTGACCAGCTATTTGTTATTTGAAAAACGCTACACCCAGCATTTAATTCAAATCGGATACGACGATGGTATGAAACAACTCCCTGAAATCAGAAAGTTCTTAGAGCTAGAGTAAGTTTTTTTGCTTGATGGGCTACTCTATACCATCAAGTAAATAATGCTCAACACGTTCTACACGCCGTGGTTTACCTTGCAGCACTAGAATATCATTAGCATACAATATTGTGTGTTCTTGTGGTGTGTCTATTTCTTCGCCCTCGCGGCGAAGCGCCTTAATTAGCACTTTTCTTTTTGCTAAATTGAGTTCGCTAATTGCTTTATTAACCGCAAATGCTTTATCTGGTAAGGCTATTGCATGTAAATACTCTAAACGCTCTGGCAAGTTGGTATCGCTGTCAATATTTTCGCCGGCAAAAAAGCTATGCAATAATTTATAACGGTTTCGTCGCTCACTACTAACACGGCGAATAATACGGCTCATTGGCACACCAGACATTGACAACACATGCGACACCAACATTAAGCTTGCTTCAAGCGCCTCAGGCACAACCTCAGTAACCCCTAGCGCTTTTAAGCGCTCTAACTGACTATCATCACGGGTTCTTATGAGTATTTTAACCTTAGGTGCAACCTGTTTAATGGCATTAATGACTATTTGAGTTTGTTGAAATTCGGTAAAAGTAATAATGATTAGTCGCGCTCGCTCTACCCCCGCACACTTTAAAATATCTTTTTGCTCAACATGACCAAATATTAAAGGCTCGCCCGCCGCTTTTCCTTCCTGTACTAAAATGGGGTCGCTCTCTATTGCCACATAATCAATTGCCTCTGGGGATAAAAAGCGGGCAATAGTTTGTCCTACGCGAGAAAAACCGCATATCACCACATGGTTATGATAAAGCGTGCTACTTTGAAGCTCGTCTTCAAAGGCAAACTTTGCGCGCTCTAACATGCCTAGTCGTTTTAAAATAAAAGGGGTTTTATCAATTAAATAGGGCGTAAGCGCCATAGAAATTACGCCCATGGCAATTAAAAATGATACTTGCTCAACGCTCAGCAAGTTATGCTGTGCAGCGAGTGCAATTAACACAAAGCCAAACTCACCCATTTGCCACAACATTATAGCGCACGCTAACGCATCTTGTTTTCGCTCTCCCATAAATAAAGAAGATAACATCACTACGGCAATTTTTAAGATTAAGATGCCCATCAAGGCAACAATAATAATACCCGCATGATCAACAACAAAACCAATGTCTAACTGCATCCCCACGGTTACAAAAAATAACCCCATGAGAATATCGCGAAACGGGCGAATATCGGCCTCTAATTGATGACGATAGTGGCTCTCCCCTAGCATCATGCCTGCTAAAAAAGCCCCTAATGCCATCGATAAACCAAAAGAGTATGTGAGTAACCCGGCAAACAAAGACACCAATAACGTGGTTAATACAAACAGCTCATCGCTTCGTGCTAGTGCCACTTCTTTAAACACCTTGGGCAAAACCCACTTGCCAATAGCCCATAGCAATACACACACAAACGCGCCTTTAGTCAGCGCAAACAGTAATGCCCAACCAATACTATTGGGATCACTGCTGGCAAATAATGGCAAAATAATGAGTAACGGCACAACCGCAATGTCTTGAAATAGTAAAACACCGATTGCCAATTGCCCTCGGCGTTTATTTAAATCACCACTCTCTTTTAATAATTTAGCAACCACCGCCGTAGAGGAGAGCATAATAATAATGCCGATGGTAAAACTAGTTAATAAACTAAAATTTAATAAATAAAGGATTAAAATAAGCAAGATACTGCTGACTATGACTTGCAATGAGCCTAAGCCAAATACGATATTTCGCATTGCCATTAAGCGCGATACAGAAAACTCCAGCCCTAAACTAAATAACAAAAACACAATACCCAGCTCAGCAATAAAGTCCATTTCATGGCTTTGTGCCATCCAACCAACGCCATGGCCACCAGCTAGTAAACCTACCGCTAAATAAGCTAATACAGGGGGAAGCCCTATTCGCTTAAATAGCCATACAAATAGAACCGCAGCAACTAAAAGTCCAAAAACCTGAGCATTAATATTTTGCAATGCAATCCTTATAAGCAATCAATGGAATGTAACTTAACTATAGCAACCGTATAAGTTTCAGCCAGAATGTAAATATGGCATATAACCTGCTTAGTTATAAAAAGTAATACTATAGGGGGAAGAAATAGTGGAAAACGTTCATATTTTGACACAACGTATCTCTGGTCGCGGCGAATTTTTGCCGTTCTCAGCAGAGCAATATAATAGCAATACACCGACAGCACTGCATGAGCTAGCAGCTAAACTGCAAACGAGCTTAGTTTTAGAAGATATTTTAGGAACGTTTGCAAATTTTGCAAGACAACTGCTTAATTTTTCTGGTGTGCATTTTAAAGCAACAAGTATTGATGTAAAAACACCCAATAGTGATGTTGAAAATCCAGCGTACTCGTTTGATTTAAAAGTTGAAAATGAGTACTTAGGCACATTAACTTATTATACAAAGTATCCGCTTAGTGCGGCTATTGAGAAAAAGCTACAACACTTTCATAGTGTACTAATTTATCCATTGCGTAATGCGCTTATGTATAACCGTGTATTAAGGTTAGCCACAAAAGATTCATTAACCGGATTAAACAACCGTAGTCAATTTAATGACATGTTGCTACAAAAGCTTGAAAATCATCGACGTAACGGTCATTCGTTTAGTTTAATGCTGCTTGATTTAGATAATTTTAAGCAAGTAAATGACAACTATGGTCACAAAATTGGCGATGACGTTTTAATCGAGTTTGCTGCGGTTTTATCTAGTAGTATTAGGGGGACTGATTCGGTATTTCGCTTTGGTGGCGATGAGTTTTCAATATTAATCGAAGACCCGGCTTTTACCACCAATAAAGTGGTGGCTGAACGTATTATGCGTTTAGTCAGAAACTCACCGATTATGTCTAAATACAACGTCACAGCCAGTATTGGTTTTACGCTGACTAATAGCGACGATTGCCAGAACGAGATATTTTCTCGCGCAGATAAAGGCTTATATAAAGCAAAAGCATCTGGGCGAAACTGCGCAAAAGCCTATTAAGTAATAAAAACATTATTTTTAAAAAGCCTAGCCTCCCCCGCTGGGCTTTTTTACGCTACTTTTTTAATATCACGTGCTTATAAATGAGCAACATGGCGCAAAAGCCAAAAAAGAAGCCACTGAGTAAATTAAGCAATGCGGCAATTGTCGCAAGCGGTGTAAAAAGCACTAACAGTAAGGGCATACTCACCCCTAAAATGAAAAATACGCCCCCTTTACCTAACCAATAGGCAAGTAAAATGGCGGCACATACCATACCGCCCAACACAGCGTAGCCTAATGTAATTATATTAAGGGTTAAAAATACATTCGCTAAAACCGCAATCAATAGCGTAATTAATATGCCAGTAGGTGCCTTATTTATAAGCGACAGCCCAACATGAGGTTGTTGACTCATGATTTATACTCCCAAATAACTCCATTCTCATCTTTATGGTTATCACTAACAAAATAACCAACCACTTGAACTAGCTCATCATTGTAAAAAATTAATGGAATATGAGCACGCAGCCAAGGGGCTACTTTTGCATCTTTAAACCAATGTTTAAGGCTATTACTGCCTGGTTTTTTGAGTGGTTTAATACGCGCACTATTACAGTTAAAACGAACACTGACTTGTTCATCAAGTTTAGGGGCGCGTATACCCACTCCCTGCAGGCATTGTAGTATTTGTCCGTCATTCAGCACTAATTCGTGATTTGTTACGCGTTCAATATTAACGGCTAAAGGCGTCGGTTGCACAAAATACAGATAACCTTGATGACGGCGTATTTGTCCATCGCTTAGCTCAATAACCATTTGCGCATCAGCTTTGGCATGAATAGCCTGACTCATTATTTGCATTAACTGTTTTTGCGAAGGCATGGTATGAGTAAATAAAGCCAGCCATGCGCGCAGAAGATTCGCAATGCGAATAGCGCTGTAATGAGCCATATTTTGTATATTAAGCGCCTGATGTTGGTTAATACACTGTGCGAGATCTTGCTGGGTATATTCATCAAGCAGTGCTTGTTGCTGTTGTAATAATTCTATACTACGGGCTGTACACTGCTCAAACCCAGTAAAACGCTCAGCCAACTTAGGCACGATTTGTTGACGCAAAAAATTACGATCAAAGCGTTCATTGGAGTTTGACTCATCAGTAATATGGCTAATATTAAATTGCTGAGCAAACGCTTCTATGTCGCTGCGTTTTACCCCAAGTAATGGCCTGTAGCACTCACGGCCACTTTCAAGCACGCGAGTTTGCTGCATAGCGCCGAGCCCTTTTAAGCCTGAGCCGCGCTTTAAACGAAGTAGAAATGTCTCTACTTGGTCGTTTAAATGCTGGCCTAACAAAATGACACTATCACTTGGGCTGTGTTCATCAAGCGCTTGATAACGCGCTTCGCGAGCCTGCGCTTCAATACTGGTGCGCGATTTCGGCTCAATAATGACGTTTGCCGCCTTAAAATCAATTGAAAGCTGCTCACAGCGTGCATGGCAAAATTGCCGCCAGTGATGGGCGTTATCACTTAAGCCATGATTGACATAAATTGCACTTAAATCTAATTGCGGGCACTGCTGTTTTAACGCATGCATTACCTGCAACAGCACCACCGAGTCTACCCCACCAGATAAGGCTACTGTAAATGTGAATTGCCCATTTTCTAAGTAGTGATTAAGGGATTTTTTTACCTGCAGATAAATAGGTGTTTTGTGCATTAATATACCCAATGAGTAAATTGCTAATAACCCGAACAATAAAGGCTCTACGTTACGGTATTTTAAAACAAAAAAAGCCGCATAGGCGGCTTTTTTCTATATTTAGCTATTTTTAACAATAACCAAACGACATTAAACGCTTGTAACGTTGGTCAAGCATCTCTTCAAGCGATAACGCTTGTAGGTCTGCTAAATCTCGCTTAAGGCGTACTTTTAAGTTACGTGCCATCGCATCATAATTACGGTGCGCGCCGCCTAGAGGCTCTTCAACTAAATTATTAATTAAATCTAGCTCTTTAACACGCTCTGCTGTTACACCCATTGCCTCTGCAGCCAATGGTGCTTTGTCAGCACTTTTCCATAAAATAGAGGCACAACCCTCTGGTGAAATAACCGAGTAAGTGCTGTATTGCAACATGTTTACTCTGTCGCCCACACCAATGGCTAATGCACCACCTGAACCACCTTCACCAATAACAGTACAAATTGTTGGTACTTTAAGTGCGGCCATTACTTTTAGGTTACGTGCAATTGCTTCAGACTGACCACGCTCTTCAGCGCCAACACCAGGGTATGCACCTGGGGTGTCGATAAAGGTCATGATTGGCATTTTAAAACGCTCTGCCATTTCCATTAAGCGCAATGCTTTACGGTAACCTTCAGGTTTTGGCATGCCAAAATTACGTTTGATTTTTTCAGCAGTACCACGGCCTTTTTGCTGACCGATCACCATTACTGGCTCACCATCTAAACGGGCTACGCCGCCTAAAATGGCAGGGTCGTTAGCAAACGTGCGATCACCCGCAAATTCGTCAAATTCCGTAAAAATACGCTCGATATAATCTCGAGTATAAGGACGCAACGGATGACGTGCTAACTGTGATACTTGCCAAGCGCCTAGTTCAGAGAAAATTTTCTCCTTCATTTGTGCGCTCTTTTCTTTAAGTTTACTGACTTCCTCTTCTAATCCAAGGTCTAATTCGCCAGCGCGGCTTACATTTTGTAATTCTTCAATTTTTGCTTCTAATTCTGCAATTGGAAGCTCAAAATCAAGATAATTGAGGCTCATGCTCTAAACTACCTAATTAGTTAAATTCTAGTTCTACATTTTGCGCTGCCATCAGCGATAACTTATGAATTAAGTCGTCACTTGGCGTAACACACCATTCGATCCCTAGGGTTAATTGCACCAACGCATCGGGGCGTTGATAATATACCTTGATCGGACACGTTCCCATTTTGTATGGTTCGAGTACTTTTTGTAATTTATCGAAGAAACCAGCCTCGATCTGCACCATATTCAGCGTCATCTTAATCGCTTTTATACGCTTTTCACGCGCCTGAGCAATGGTGTTTATTTCTCTGGCGGTCATTGTAATACCACCAGAGAAGTTATCAAAGCTGACCTGTCCGGATATCACCAAAATATTGTTGATTTGCAACATATCTTGGTACATTTCAAACTGTTCTGGAAACAAGCGTACATCAATTCGGGCGCTTTTGTCATCTAAAGTTATCAGCCCCCAACGATTTCCTTTTTTATTAATTAAGGTTCTCGCTGCAATCACTAAACCTGCTCCGGTTGAGACTACATCACGATTAGTTGGTTGTAAGTCGATGAGTCGCCCACTGGTATAATGCCCAAGCTCTCGTCGATACTGGTTTATAGGATGTCCGGTTAAATAAAGGCCTAGGGTGTCTTTTTCGCCATCAAGCCACTGATTATCCGTAAGCGGTGTTGCTTTTATAAACGCTTGCTCTACTTCATCAGGCTCTGTAGCCAATAAACCAAATAAATCACTTTGCCCTAATAATTCAGCTTTGTTGTGCTGATCGGCTGCGCGCATCGCATCTTTTAAGCTGGCTAATAGTGTTGCTCGCCCTGGCTGAGTTTTTTCAGGCCCTAGTTGGTCTAATGCGCCTGCATAAATTAATTTCTCGGTAACGCGTTTATTTAAGCGTTTTAAATCAACACGCGCACAAAAATCAAATAGGTCTTTAAATGGGCCGCCTTTTGCTCGCGCCTCTAATATGGCATCAACCGGCGCTTCACCTACGCCTTTAATTGCCCCTATGCCGTAAACAATTTCACCTTGAAGGTTAACAGTAAACTTGTATTCACCCGCGTTTACATCGGGCGGTAACAAAGTGAGTTTCATGTTTTCACACTCATCCACCAGCGTTACTATTTTGTCGGTGTTATCCATATCAGCCGACATTACCGCCGCCATAAACTCGGCCGGATAATGCGTTTTCATCCACAGCGTTTGATACGATACTAATGCATAAGCTGCTGAGTGAGATTTGTTAAAACCGTAACCCGCAAACTTTTCAACCAAGTCAAATATTTTTATTGCCAGTTCGCCGTCAATACCGTTGTTACGTGCGCCTTCTTCAAAGGTTGAACGCTGCTTTGCCATTTCTTCAGGCTTTTTCTTACCCATAGCACGACGTAACATATCGGCGCCACCCAGTGTATAACCGGCCAGCACCTGCGCTATTTGCATAACTTGTTCTTGATACAAAATAATGCCGTATGTCGGCTCAAGAATCGGCTTTAAACTTTCGTGTTGGTATTGCGCATCGGGGTATGAGATTTCTTCTCTGCCGAGCTTTCGGTCGATGAAGTTATCTACCATGCCTGATTGCAGTGGACCTGGGCGGAACAAGGCCACTAGGGCTATCATATCTTCAAAGCAATCGGGCTTTAATCGGCGGACTAGGTCTTTCATGCCGCGTGATTCTAGCTGGAATACCGCGGTGGTTTCAGCGCGCAGCAGTAACTCTATACTTTTTTTATCATCCAATGGAATGGTGTTGATATCGACCGGCTGTTTGCCTTCACGCTTTAAGCGCTCATTGGTCATATCCAGCGCCCACTGTAATATGGTGAGCGTACGTAAGCCTAAAAAGTCAAACTTAACTAAACCGGCGGTTTCTACATCGTTTTTATCAAACTGGGTAACAGGAAACTTGCCTTCGTCATCGCAATAGAGCGCCGCAAAATCGGTAATGGTGGTCGGCGATATTACAACCCCCCCGGCATGTTTACCGGCATTACGCGTACAGCCCTCAAGAATACGACACATGTCGATTAAGTCTTTAACTTCTTCATCGCCGTCGTAGGCTTCTTGCAAACGGGGTTCTACGTCAAATGCTTTAGCCAGTGTCATCCCAGGGTCGCCCGGAATAAGCTTAGAAATACGATCGACAAACCCATACGGATGACCAAGTACCCGGCCTACATCGCGTATTACCGCTTTTGCTGCCATAGTACCAAAGGTAATAATTTGCGATACCGCGTCACGGCCATACAAGGCCGATACATGATCAATTACTTCATCACGCCTATCCATGCAAAAGTCGACGTCAAAGTCGGGCATAGAAACACGTTCAGGGTTTAAGAATCGCTCGAAGAGTAGGTCAAATTCGAGCGGATCAAGGTCGGTAATTTTAAGGGCATAAGCCACTAATGAACCCGCACCTGAACCACGCCCTGGGCCTACTGGAATATTGTTATCTTTACTCCACTGAATAAACTCCATTACGATCAAGAAGTAACCAGGGAATCCCATTTGGTTAATTACATCAAGTTCTATTTTTAAACGTTCATCGTATTCGCCACGTTTTTCTTGACGTTCTTGCTCGTCAGGAAATAAAAACTGTAATCGTTCTTCAAGGCCGTCTTGTGACACTTTAACCAAAAACTCATCAATTTTTAGTGAGCCCGTCGGGTAATCTGGTAGGAAATACTCACCTAATTGCACGGTTACATTACAGCGCTTTGCAATTTCTACGGTATTTTGTAGCGCTTCTGGAATATCACTAAATAGCTCTGCCATTTGTTCTGGCGTTTTTAGGTATTGCTCTTGTGAAAAACGCTTTGGTCGGCGTTTATCATCTAGAGTGTAACCATCAAAAATAGCCACACGAATTTCATGGGCTTCAAAGTTTTCAGGTTTTAAAAATACCACTTCATTGGTGGCCACTACTGGCAATTGCTCATTTGTTGCAAGCTCCACCGCCATGTGCAAATAATTTTCTTCTTGAGCACGGTTGGTACGAATAAGCTCTATATAATAATGATCGCTAAAATGCTGTTTATAAAAACTGACCACCGACTCAACAATAGCGGGGTTACCTTTTATTAAGGCTTTTCCTAAATCGCCATCTTTGGCGCCCGAGAGTATGATAAGCCCCTCTTTTAAATCAACTAACCACTCACGGTCAATGACAGGGCGATGAAAAACATGGCCACGTTGATAGGCTTTAGAGATCAATAAAGTAATATTTTTATAGCCAATGTTATCTTTGGCTAATAATGTTAATCTGCTTGGTTCGTCGGGGAATTCTGGGCTACGTACCCAAAAATCCGCACCAACAATCGGCTTAATACCCGCATTATGCGCTGCGCCATAAAAACGCACCAGACCACAAAAGTTCATTTGATCGGTAATTGCCAACGCTGGCATTTCAAGCTCTTGTGCTTTAGCGACGATTGGTTTGGTTTTTGCCAAACCATCAACCATTGAAAAGTCTGAGTGAACTCTTAGATGAACAAATTCAGGAGCCGCCATAATTACTCCTTACCCGAAAGCGCAAGCACACGCTGCACAGGTTTAAAGCTCTTGCGATGCTCATCTATCGCACCGTATTGTTCAAGCGCTGCAAAATGTGCCTTAGTTGGATACCCCTTATGCCCTGCAAACCCATATTGTGGGTAGCGTGCATCAAGTTCAATCATTTCATCATCCCGGGCAACTTTTGCTAAAATAGACGCGGCTGATATTTCAGCAACTAGGCTATCGCCTTTTACCACCGCTTGTGCGGGCATGGCTAATTTAGGAAGGCGGTTTCCATCTACAAACACAAATTCAGGCACTGTGTTAAGTGCTTCCACCGCGCGGCTCATAGCAAGCATAGTGGCTTGTAATATATTTAACTCATCTATTTCACTGGGGCTACAACGGCCAATGGCGTAACACAGTGCTTTTTCTTTTATTTCGATGGCTAATAATTGGCGCTTTTTATCGGTTAATTTTTTAGAGTCGGCAAGGCCAGCAATCGGTTTAGCGGGATTTAAAATAACAGCGGCTGTAACCACATCACCCACCAGCGGTCCACGACCAACTTCATCCACACCGGCTATTAAGGTTACATTGGGTCGTTCAATTTGCATCTATTAACTCCGCCACTGCATTTGCAGCTTGTTTACTTGCATCTAATCTAATTTTTTCATGTATAGCTAAAAAGCGTGCTTTTAATTCTTTATTATCGCTATTGAGCATAGGAGTGAGCGCCGCGGTTAAATTAGCCACATTACACTCACTTTGTAAAAACTCTGGTACTAACTCTTCATCTGCCAATAAATTGGGTAGCGAAAAATATTTAATATTAAAGGTAAATAAGGTTTTAAAAATCCAATAACTCATGGGTTTAATTTTATAACCAACCACCATTGGCTTTTTATATAACATGCCCTCAAGCGTTGCTGTGCCTGATGCAAGCAATATAGCATCGGCGGCTTGCATGGCTAAATTTGATTGGCCATCTAGTAAGTTAACATTAAGTGAGGGCGCTGTGGCATTTAAAATAGCAATAAACTGCGCTTTGCGCTTTTCGTTCACCAGTGGCACCACGACTTTTAATGCAGGGTTCTGCGCTTGTAACTGCGCCGCTGTTTTTATGTAAGTTTCGCTTAACAAGCCCACTTCTGAGCCCCGGCTCCCGGGCAATAACGCTAACACCTTATCATCAGCACTTAAGCCTAGTTGGCTGCGGGCTTGGCTATCGTCGTGCTTAAGTGCAATGTCGTCGGCTAATGTATGGCCTACAAAAGTACACGGTACTTGGTGTTTGTCGTAAAATTCTTTTTCAAAAGGCAATAAAGCCAATACTAAGTTAGTGGCTGCACTTATAGTGTGAATACGTTTTTCACGCCACGCCCACACTGAAGGGCTTACGTATTGCACGGTTTTGATGCCTGCATCTTTTAACGGTTTTTCTACACGTAAATTAAAATCGGGCGCATCAATGCCTATAAAAACATCAGGAGGGTTATCAATAAAGTGCTGTACTAACTGTTTGCGGATTTTTAGTAAACGCGGTAAACGGCCTAGGACTTCAACCAAGCCCATAACCGACAACTCATCCATATCAAACAGCGTTTTGCAGCCTTGAGCTTGCATTTTAGGGCCTGCAATACCTTCAAAAGTGGCATCAGGAAAGTGTATTTTAAGCGCTTTTATGAGCCCTTCACCTAAAATATCGCCCGACAGTTCACCTGCCACAATACCAATTCGTAGTTGTTTTTTATCTTTTTTCATTTGCTATTTTTTCACAAGTAAACCCGGCGTTCATACCGATTAGTTTACCGTGTTTTAAGGCTAGGTTAAACGCTTAAAACACACCACTTTTTTCTAACTTACTCTTAATTGATGATTGCGTATTTTATAGACTGATGTAATGTCATAGTATATTAAAGTTTTCTAATATACATATTGACAAAAATTGTACAAACGCTAATAATGATGCAAACTTTCAGAAATTACTGAAAGTTTATTAAAACATTAACAATTGCTTTGTGCTGTCACTGCATCACAACCAAAGGAGCCAAAAATGATAGATGAAACCTTTGTGGATCTATCGCGATTACAGTTTGCTGTCACCGCTCTATTTCATTTTTTATTTGTGCCGTTAACAATCGGTATGACCTGGATTTTAGTTATCATGGAATCGGTTTATGTTATGACCGGTCGCGAAATTTATCGTGATATGACTAAGTTTTGGGGCAAGTTATTTGGTATTAACTTTGCTATTGGCGTGGCGACGGGCCTCACCATGGAATTTGAGTTTGGTACTAACTGGTCGTATTACTCGCACTATGTGGGTGATGTATTTGGTGCGCCACTGGCCATTGAAGGCTTAATGGCCTTCTTTTTAGAATCAACCTTTGTGGGAATGTTCTTTTTAGGTTGGGATAGGCTCTCTAAACGCCAGCATTTAGGGGTCACATTTTTAATGGCGCTGGGCACAAATATGTCTGCGCTGTGGATTTTAGTCGCTAATGCGTGGATGCAAAATCCAGTAGGGGCTGAGTTTAACTATCAAACCATGCGCATGGAAATGACCAGTTTTGCAGAGCTGGTATTTAACCCTGTAGCACAAGTTAAGTTTATTCATACCGTGTCTGCAGGTTATGTGGCCGCCTCTATGTTTGTACTTGGAATTAGTAGCTGGTACATATTAAAAGGACGTGATTTGGCATTTGCTAAACGGTCGTTCTCGGTGGCATCAGGCTTTGGTTTAGCCTCTATTTTGTGTGTTATTTTACTCGGTGATGAATCTGGCTACGAAGTCGGTGAAGTACAAAAAGTAAAACTCGCGACCATAGAAGCTGAATGGCATACAGAAGAAGCTCCAGCAGCCTTTACTGCAATAGGTTTCCCTGACTCAGAAGAGCAAGTCACTCATGCTGCAGTAAAAATTCCCTACGCATTAGGGATTATTGCAACTCGCTCACTTGATGAGCAAGTGATTGGTATTTCAGATCTTGAGAAAAAACACGAAAAGCGTATTCGCAATGGCATGATTGCTTATGAATACCTAGAAAAACTTCGCGCAGGTGACGATACCCCTGCAAATATCGAAAAGTTTGATAACGTCAAAGATGATTTAGGCTATGGCTTATTACTTAAACGTTACACTCCTAATGTGGTAGATGCCAGCGAGGCACAAATACAACAAGCCGTTAAAGACTCCTTCCCTAAAGTGGGCCCTATGTTTTGGTCATTTAGGATTATGGTTGGCTGTGGCGTAATTATGCTTGGCGTGTTTATTCTCTCTTTTTATTACAACGCCCATCGTATTATTGAACAAAAACGTTGGTTGTTGTGGGCGGCGGTATTGAGCATTCCTCTGCCTTGGATTGCTATTGAATTTGGTTGGATTGTGGCTGAATATGGCCGCCAGCCATGGGCTATTTCTGAAGTATTACCGACCTTTTTAGCAACGTCATCGCTGACGGTAAATGATATTTTAATTAGCTTGACCGGTTTTATTGTTTTCTATACTGGATTGGCGATTGTTGAAGCATGGTTAATGATTAAATTTATTAAGCAAGGCCCAAGCTCCCTTCATACCGGTAAGTACCATTTTGAATTACCTGATCACAGCACGGCTGCTAAAGGAGAACTATCATGATTTTTGATTATGAAACATTAAAAATGCTCTGGTGGTTAATTATTGGTGTGCTGTTAATTGGTTTTGCCATTACCGATGGTATGGACATGGGCGTTGCTATGTTACTGCGCTTTGTGGGCAAAACAGACAGTGAACGTCGTACCGTTATTAATACCATTGGTGCCCACTGGGATGGTAACCAAGTATGGTTTATTACTGCAGGCGGTGCCTTGTTTGCAGCGTGGCCTATGGTTTATGCGGCAGCGTTTTCTGGTTTTTACTTTGCCATGATGCTGGTGTTATTTGCATTATTTTTTAGACCTCTTGGCTTTGATTATCGCTCTAAAGTTGACTCTAAACGCTGGCGTAATAACTGGGACTGGGGCTTGTTTGCCGGTAGTGCCATACCTGCGCTGGTATTTGGTGTCGCGTTTGGTAACTTGTTTTTGGGTGTACCGTTTAATATCGATAATTTATTAAGAGTCAGTTACCAAGGGTCGTTTTTTGCTTTACTTAATCCGTTTGCGCTCATTGCCGGCTTAGTTAGTATTACCATGTTAATTGCACACGCGGGAATGTGGCTACAACTGCGCACCGCAGATCAGGTCGCTGAGCGCTCAGGACAATATGGTCGCTACTCATTACTTGCCTTTATAGTGTTATTTGCGGCGGCTGGTGTGTGGATTGCCAACCTAACGGGCTATCAAATTGTTTCTATGGGTGATACTCAAGGCCATGCAGATCCACTGGCAAAAGTAGTCACAACCGCCCAAGGCGCATGGCTGAATAACTACAGCGAACGTCCATGGACAATGACCTTCCCTATTTTGGCATTTGCAATGGCACTGTGTGCACTGCTGTTTTCTAAAGTAAATAAACCCGCTTTAGGCTTACTGGCAACCAGTGTGATGTTAATTGGAGTGATTATGACCGCGGGCGTTTCGTTATTCCCATTTATCATGCCCTCAAGCAACAACCCTGATATTAGCTTAACCATTTGGGATGCGGTATCAAGCCACAGAACACTCAATGTTATGTTTATTGCTGTGGTTATATTTGTGCCACTCATTTTAGCCTACACCACGTGGTGTTATGTAAAAATGTGGCGCAGAGTGACGGTTGATGAAATTGAAAACAACCCTCACGGCAGCTATTAAGGAGACTAAATTATGTGGTATTTCGCGTGGATTTTAGGTGTATTACTTGCCTGTACCTTAGGCGTAATAAATGTAATGTGGTATGAGTTTCATCAAAATAAAAACAGCATTGCTGATGATGAACAAGCCACCCATGATTTATTAAACGAGCATAATACAACTCATAATGACGACTAACCCCCGACCTAATCGCGCGCAGCAACAGTCTCTGCGCGCTTTTTTAAAGCAGCAAAGTAAGCCGGCAGCAATGTGGTTAAAGCTAAGCATTGCCCTAGGTACAGTTAATGCGATTTTAATGATTGCAGGCGCTTATTTACTTGCACAAACCATTCATGATGTGATGTTTGAAGGTCGTAATTTAGCCCAAGTAACCCACTTTTTATGGCCTTTAGCGGGTATTATTTTACTTCGCGCCATTTTTTTAGCGTTAAGTGAGCGCTTAAGCGCATTTGCAGCGCTTAAAATCAAATCGGCTATTCGCCAAACTTTACTCGATAAACTCACGCTACTTGGGCCAAGTTATATAGAACAACACGGCCAAGGCGCTACGCTCAACACGCTGCACAATGGTGTAGAAGCTCTGCATGACTACTATGCAAAGTACTTACCAGGGGTTGCCTATAGTGCGCTTATTCCTCTGGCAATATTAGTGGTTATATTTCCGACCGATTATAAAGCAGGACTGATATTTTTATTAACCGCACCACTTATTCCGTTTTTTATGATTCTAGTTGGTCATAAGGCAGAAGCGCTTAACCAAAAGCGCTGGCAACAACTGGCGGTATTAGGCAACTACTTTTTTGACCGCATACAAGGGCTTACCCAACTAAAATTGTTTAATGCTACGCGCAAAGAGCTAAAGCAAATAGCCCAAATTTCAGATGATTTTAGGCATGCAACGCTAAGCGTGTTAAAAATTGCTTTTTTATCTTCTTTTGCACTGGAGTTTTTAGCCACAATTAGTGTGGCACTGGTAGCGGTTATTATTGGTTTTAGATTATTTTTTGGCACGCTCGATTTTGCAACCGGCTTTGTAGTATTGCTGCTAGCGCCTGAATTTTACTTACCGCTTCGCCAATTAGGCAGCCATTATCATGCGCGCTTACAAGGAATTAGTGCTGCTGCAGATATGCTAATCATTTTAAATGCACCACTGCCATCAAAAAATAATAACCACACAGCTCATATAAACATGGAGGGTAACAGCACTATCAGCGTCCATGATCTCAATTTTAGTTACCCTAATAGCAATGAGGGAATTAATAATATTAATTTAACCCTGCCAAACACAGGACTAGTAGCCATTGTGGGAGCTAGCGGCTCAGGTAAGAGCACCCTACTTGATTGCATGCTTGGTTTTCACCCAGAAGTAATACAACACATATCCATTGACCAACAACCATTGACGACAGCCGATATAAGCCAATTACAACAAAACATTGCCTGGATCCCACAAAAGCCAACCTTATTTTTCGACACCATTGGCGCTAATATAAAGCTAGGTAACCCAGGCGTTTCAAATGCAGCACTTGAGCAGGCGGCGCAGCAAGCTGGTGCGCTGGAATTTATTAACGACTTACCTGATGGGTTTAACACCTTAATAGGTGAACAAGGCGAAGGGCTCTCTGGAGGGCAAAAGCAGCGTATTGCTTTAGCTCGTGCATTTTTAAAAAACGCCCCTATTTTAATGCTTGATGAGCCAACCGCTCATTTAGACAGTCAAACTGAACAGCTCATTCAAAACGCTATTGCTGAGTATGCAAAAGAACACTTAGTGATCACCATAGCGCACCGCTTAAATACAGTAAGAAATGCCAAACAACTTATCGTTATGGAAAACGGTGCCATCGCTCAGCAAGGCGACTTTATAACGCTCAGCCAGCAAGCTGGCGAATTTGCAAAGCTGCTGCAAACAGCGCAACATGGAGCGACTAATGACTAACTTTATTCGTTTACTTAAATTGTGCCGCCCTCATTATAAAGCGATGCTTTTAGGGACGTTTCTAGCGTCACTCACGGTGCTAGCTAATGTAGGCTTACTCGCTATTTCCGGCTGGTTTTTAGCTTCAATGGCTGCCGCAGGAATTGCAGGCGTCCATATGAACTACTTTACCCCAGCTGGCACCATTCGTTTTTTGGCGATTATGCGCACCGCTTCACGTTACGCTGAACGCTTAGTTACTCACAACGCCACATTTTTATTGTTAAGTGAAATACGAGTAAATATGTTCGCCACACTCAGTAAACTTAATAATCTTGATTTGGCTATGAGCCGCAGTGCCGATTTAGTTAACCGCTTACAAAATGATGTAGACGCACTAGATAAATTTTATTTAAATGTGTTGCTGCCGATGTTAGTTGCTCTACTAACAGTGCCTATTATTATGCTGTTTATGTCTGCTTACAGCCCAAGTGTAGCCTTAATTTGCTTTACGGGCATCGTTGTTATTGGGGTGGTTATACCCGCTATATTGAGCAGACAATTAGATAAAAACAGCCACCAAGAAACATTACTCAGCGCCCAATTAAGAGCTGAGCTATCTGATACCTTAACGGGTCTTAGAGAACTAAATATTTACCAAGCTCGAAACCAACAACTCACTAAGTGTGATCAGTTAAGTAAGCAGTATAATCAGCAATTATTTATTCGTCATAAGGCTCTTGGCAATGCTGATGGTTTGAGCTTACTCATAGTGCAACTGGCTATGCTCGCCAGCATTGTCACTATTGTGCCGCTGGTGTTTAGCGCCGAGATGGTAAATGTTGAATTGGCGATGTTGAGTTTGTTTGTACTGGCCAGTTTTGAAAGCGTATTGTTACTACCCAACGCGTTTATTGAACTACCTAATGTATTAAAAGCAGCTGAGCGACTATTTACCCTTGAAGATAAAGTACTAAAGAAAAACGAGGTACCGTCACAAGTAATTAATTCAAAAAATAAAAAATGGACACTTTCGCTAGATAAAATTAGCTACCACTATGGCCAAAAGCAGGCATTAAATAATGTGAGTTTTGAGCTACCTGCAAAGCATAAAGTGGCGATTGTTGGTAGAAGCGGCAGTGGTAAAACAACCTTAGTGAATTTACTAAGCGGTTTATGGCCTCTGCAACAAGGTGCAATTAGCTTACAAAACGAAAAAGAAACAATAAACCTGCATAATTTAAATAATGAAAGCCGTGCAAAAACATTAAATATTTTAGCCCAGCAGCATCATATTTTTGATGGTACATTAAGCGATAATCTTGCCTATGCGGCACCTGATGCAACACCGCAACAAATGACAGCGGCGTTAAAACAAGCCGAGCTGGGTAACTGGTTTAGCGCGCTAAAAGAAGGCTTAAATACTCGTTTAGGCACAGGGGGACGCAGTGTCTCTCAAGGCCAGTCAAGACGCATTGCCTTGGCACAAGCGCTGCTGCAACAACCCGCCATTGTAGTGCTCGATGAACCCACTGAAGGGCTCGATAATATTTCTAAACAAGCCGTTATGAACAGTATTTTACAGCTAAAAGAGCATGCTAGTGTATTAACAATTACTCATGATCCAGCGTTGTTATCGCAAATGGATAGTGTCATCTGGTTAGACAGTGGACAAATCATCGCTCAAGGTTCACATCAACAATTGCTCAATGAACACCCTGACTATGTGGCGTTAACGACCCGCTTTTAGTCCTTAGCAGTATTACTTTTATCAATAACGGTGACCGTTACATCAATAACGCCGACTTTAGGGTCGGCTATTTTTTTAAACATCGCCTTAGATAAATCAATAATTCGCCCCCGAATATAAGGCCCCCTGTCATTAATTCTGACCACTACAGACTTATTATTAGCAATATTGGTAACTTTCACTTTTGTACCAAATGGGAGTCTTAGGTGCGCAGCCGTTGCCGCCTGTTGGCTAAAACGTTCGCCATTAGCCGTGGTTCTGCCATGATATTTGTCTGCATAGAATGATGCTTTACCTCGCTCTGACATATCACTTTGTTGATTAATTATTTGCCTTGGCGCAGTACTACAAGCAGTTAACATAACCAATAGCATTGAAAGCAATACTAACTTTATCCGTTTCATTATTAATACTTTATAGGAAAATGTGTAGGGAGTGTAATAAGGTAAGCCTGAGTAGAGACTGAATTTAATAAACATAGCAACATGCACTTCATGGCTGAGTTATTAATCAAATATCAGCTAATAAAAAACCACCTTGGTTACTCAAAGGTGGTTTTTTTTATAAATTAAAATGCTCTTTATTAACGCACAATACCGCGCTCTGAGCTTTTAACAAAATCAATCATCAGCTGCACAGCAGGGTATTTTTCAGCGTCTTCTGAAAGCGATTCTATCGCTTCATCAACGCCTAGGCTCTTGCGATAAAACGCTTTGTACGCGCGGCGTACTGCCATTATCTCATCGCTTTCAAAACCACGTCGTTTCATACCTTCGGTATTGATTGCAGCAGGGCCTGCTGGCATCCCAATGGTGGTAACAAAAGGAGGTACGTCTTTATTTACACCAGAATACATACCAACAAATGCATGAGCACCAATTTTACAAAATTGATGCACACCTGAGTTACCCGCTAAAATAACCCAATCACCAACATGAACGTGACCTGCTACACTGGCATTATTTGCAAAAATAACGTTATCGCCAATCACCGCATCGTGTGCAACGTGAGTGTAAGCCATAAATAAGTTATTGCTACCTATTTTGGTAACACCTTCATCTTGGATTGTACCGCGATGAATAGTCGCACATTCACGAATAATATTATTGTCGCCAATAATTAAGCTTGTTGGTTCGTTGTTATATTTTTTGTCTTGGCAGGCTTCGCCCACAGAAGCAAACTGAAAAATATGGTTACCAGAGCCAATAGTAGCAGGCCCTTTAACAACAACGTGAGACTCAATAATACAGTCATCACCAATAACAACATCATTACCGATGTAACTGTATGGTCCAACTGACACATTGTTACCAAGTTTTGCACCCGGTTCGATTATTGCCGTAGCATGGATCACAATTAAAACTCTCTTCTAGCACACATGATTTCGGCGCTACACACTGTTTTGCCGTCAACTTTAGCTTCAGCCGCAAATTTCCATATGTTACGACGCTCTTTTAAAAACTTAACATGAAGATGCATGGTATCACCTGGCACAACCGGCTGCTTAAAACGAGCATTGTCTACGGCTGCAAATAGGTAAAGTTCGTTTTCACTACGATTTTCAACCGTTTTAAACCCTAATAGACCCGTTGCTTGTGCCATTGACTCTAATATTAGCACACCAGGAAAAATCGGCTGGTTTGGGAAATGGCCGGTGAAAATGGGTTCATTAATCGATACGTTTTTAATTGCATGTAACGATTCACCAGGGGTGAAATCTATAACGCGATCAATCAGTAGCATCGGGTAACGGTGCGGTAATAAACTTAAAATTTCTTGAATATCAAGGCTATTTAATTCGTTTGCCAAAATAGCATCCTTATTAGTGTTCAACGTTCATGACTTATTCAATGCTTCAAGCGCTTTTAGACGTGACTTCATGTCTGAAAGGTTACGCAAATGAGCAATTGATTTTCGCCATTCTTTGTTAGTCGTATGAGGCATACCGGATGAGTAAATACCCGGTTCGGTGATTGATTTAGTCACCATACTCATACCAGTAATTATAACACCATCACATACAGACATGTGACCGTTAATTGCGGTCATGCCGCCAATCTGGCAATTTTTACCTATGCTGACACTGCCTGCAAGTACAGTACAACCGGCAATAGCCGTGCCTGACTGAACTTCAACGTTGTGTGCTATTTGACACTGATTATCAATAATAACGTTACTGTGAATAATAGTATCATCAAGCGCACCACGATCTATCGTGGTACTTGCACCAATTTCGACTTTATCGCCAATGATCACTGAGCCTAGTTGTGGAATTTTAAGCCACTGACCACGTTCATTCGCATAACCAAAACCGTCGCTGCCAATAACAGTATTCGCTTGAAATAAACAGTCTGCGCCAATCTCAACATCATGATAAACGCTCACACTTGACCATAGTTTGGTGCCTGAGCCTATTTTAACACGTTCACCAATAAAACTGTTCGGACCAATTTGTACGTTATCGCCAATCACAGCGTCAGCTTCAATTACAACATTCGCGCCTATGGCTGCGCTTTTACTGACTTGCGCACTGGCATGTATAACCGCACTTGGGTGTATACCACTAATGGCACTACGTGGCGTGGTATCCATTAACTGAGCGAGTTTAGCGTAATTCACATACGGATTGGCGACGATGATTTTGTTGCCTGAAAAATAAGGCGCATCCTCAGGACTCAGTATCACAGCACTGGCTTGTGTTGTTTCAAGCTGAGAGCGATATTTCTTGTTCGCTAAAAATGCAATATGCCCAGTCTGGGCATTTGCAAGTGTTGCTATTTTTTTAATTTCTAAAGCGCCATCACCTTGTAGCTCGGCGCTTAGAAGTTCCGCAATTTGCGAAAGCGTATAATTTTGCATAAATTAATTATTTCTTACTTACAGCGTCTACAACTTTTTCAGAAAGATCAGTTACTTCTTTAGGGTTAAAGTAAATTGTTGTGTCTTTTACTTTAACTTCGTCGAAGTCGCCTTTTTTAGCAATCTCTTGGATTGTTTCAATGATTAGAGTCTGAACTTTAGCCAACTCTTGATTTTGGCGTGATTTAATTTCTTGCTCTAGAGGACGACCTTTTTCAGCAAGATTTTTTTGCATACCTTGAATTTTATCACGTAATGCGTCTTTTTGGTCTTGACTCATTGTAGTGCTTTCACGCTTAAACTTTTCAGCTTCAAAGCGAATGTCACCTTGTAACTTTTCAAGCTCTTGACGACGCTCTGCAAACTCAGTTTGCAGAGACTGTTCAATTTTAGCCATTTGTGGAAGCTGCTTGTAGATTTCTTGCATATCTACAATACCCACTTTATGAGCAAAAGCGTTAACTGATGTACCCATCATAAGTGTAGCTAAAACGGCAACTGCTGTTGATTTGAATAATTTTTTCACAATAAACTCCTTTAGAAAGTGTTACTAATATTAAAACTGATGGTCTTGGTATCGTCATCTTCTTCTTTTTGCAACGGATACGCAAAGCTGATCAGCATCGGACCCATAGGTGAGATCCACTGTAATGATAAACCGGTTGCAACCCTAAATCGCATTGGGTCTGAGTAGTCATCTAATTTTGCACGCTCATCAATCCCTAAGTTTTGATAGCGATCAACACTGAATTCGGTATCCCATACGTTGGCAGCGTCAACAAAGAAACTCGTTCGCACTGAACTAGTATTTTCTTCATCTAAGAATGGAGTAGGTACAATAAGCTCCATACCTGCCACTGCTTTCGCATTACCACCAATACGACCTTGTGGTATTAGCACGTCAAACTCTGACGCCCCACCAATGTTGCCTGTGGTTGTGCCATCACCTGATGGCGTACCTGGTATTGATTGCGGTATACGCGAAACAGCACGCGGTAAAATGGTATTTCTATCAAAGCCACGTAATTCCATTTCAGTGATACGGAAGTATTCTTGGAACGGTAAAGTTTGATCATAGCCATTGGTAGAGCCATAACCATTACCATAACCTAATGCAGCACGCGTTGAGAAAACCCAACGATGATCGTTAGAAATCGGCCAGTAAAAACGCGAATCATAATTTAATTTAAAGTACTGTAAATCAGAGTTTGGCGTTGTGGCTGTTAAGTTTAATGTTTGTCGTGAACCTGCCGTTGGGAATAAACCACGGTTAACTGTAACACGTGACCAACCAACACTTAGCTCGTACTTTGTAAATTCAAAGCCCGCATCTGGATTTTCTGGATCTAAGAAGGTTTCACGTAGTACACGTGTTTGCTCATATTCAGCAATATCTGACAATTGTTCTTCTATCCAACGTGCGCCAAAGTTAATACGGTTAATGGCATCAATTGGGAAACCAATGTTTGTCCCTAACCCATAACTTTTTGACTTATAGTCAATCAAGCTAAACTGACTGGCATCGTAGTTACTGTAAAAGATACTGCTGCCCTGCGATACGCCATCCGGCGTAAAGTAAGGGTCGGTATACGATACACTGACACGCTCAGAGCCGCGTGAAGTATTAATATTAAAGCCAATTTGGTTACCTGTGCCTAAAAAGTTAGACTCGGTTACACCAATATTAAACTGCAGACCTAAGTATGAGCCATAGGCAAGACCGGCATTGAAGCTGCCCGCAGATTGCTCTTTAACAGTAAAGTCAACGTCCACTTGGTCATCCACACCTGGAACTGGCACCACATTAAAATCAACGGTTTCCATATAAGGTAAACGTTGAATTTGTAGTTTAGAACGCTCTAGATTTTGATTAGATAACCATGCGCCTTCAAGCTGTGTCATTTCACGACGCAGTACTTCATCAGCCGTGTTTTGGTTACCACCTACAATAATTCGACGAACATACACACGCTTGCCTGGGTCAACCGACAGAGTCAATTGTACTTCTTGGTTCTCGTCATCAATTTCTGGAATCGTACGTACTTCAGCATTGGCGTAACCAAAACGCGCCAAGTAGCTTTTGATAAATTCTTCTGATGAGGTAACCACTGATCCGTTATAAAGCTCGCCTGTACGCAGTGGAATAACACTTTTTATTAATTCTTCACGACCGAGTAAATCACCGATGAAATCAAAGCCTTTCACTTTGTATTTAACGCCTTCGGTAATATTTGCCGTTACATAAACAGACTCACGTTCAGGGCTAACTGATACTTGAGTTGAGTCAATATTAAAGCGTAAATAGCCACGGTCTAAATAAAAGCTGCGAATTTTCTCTAAATCGCCTTCAATGGTTTGTTTTTGATAGCGGTCGCTACCCATAAACTGCCACCATGGTAAGTCTTGCTGTGACTCAACTAGTTGCAATAACTCTTCGTTTGAGAAAAGCTCATTACCTACTAAGTTAATTTGACGAATGGAGGCTGCATCGCCCTCGTCAAACTCAAGTCTTAATTTAACCCGATTACGTGGTAATTTAGTAACACTGATATCCACTTTTGCATTGTATTTACCAATACTGTGGAAAAATTCAATCAGGCCTTTTTCGATGTTATCGATTACCGTTTTATCAAGCGGCTCGCCTTGGCGAATATCTTGTTGATCGAGTGACTGATTTAACTGCTCATCTTTTATGTCTTTATTGCCTTCAAATTCAATAAAGCTAATGGTTGGACGTTCAGTTACTTTAAAAATAACGTTATTACCATCACGTAACGCTTTTATATTGTCAAAGTGACCAGAGCGATAAAGTGACTTAATTGTTTTTGAAATTGTATATTCATCAACATTGTCGCCCACGTTAATAGGAATATGCGTTAATGCAGCACCAAGTGCAACACGTTGCAATCCCTCAACTTTTAAATCTTCAACAATAAAGGAGTTTTGGCCTAGGGCTGCAAAGCTTGCACCCAATAAACTTGAAACTACCAAATGTTTTTTTATAGCCATTTTATTATCTTTATCCTTTACAACTGTATTACCGCTTAGCATCGAAAATTAAATATTTACGAGCTTTACAATCGTGTTCTAATTTGTCGTTACCACGCTTACATAACTACAAGCGCGATACATCATTGAACAAAGCGAAACATGTTAGAAAAATGAGTAGCAAGGCTCCCACTTTAAAACCAAACTCTTGTGTCTTTTCAGAGACTGGCTTTTTACGAAAAAGTTCAATTATGTAATACATTAAGTGCCCACCATCAAGCACTGGCAGAGGAAGTAAATTAAATACTCCCAAGTTAACGCTTATCAAAGCTAAAAAGCTTAAAAATGCGACTAATCCATAACTAACACTGGTGCCGGCGCCTACGGCTATGCCGACGGGTCCACTTAGGTTTTTAACCGACACTTGGCCTGTTATTAAGTTACCTATCATGTCAAAACTCAGCGTAATTAAACGCCATGTTTCTTTTGTGCCCAGCACAATACTATCTAGTGGCCCATAATGTCTAGTCTCTACAAAATCATCAGGCCACTGCTCTACAACGGGAGCAACACCCAAAAAGCCTTGCTCTATGCCATTACTGACGACCCGGCTCTTTGGAGTAACTGTTATTGTTTTTATACTATCTTGTCTTTTTACACTAAATTGTAAGGATTTGTTAGCCGATTGAGTAATAAGATTAACTAATTGCTGCCAACTGCTCATTGTTTCACCATTCACAGCTAAAATAACGTCGTTAACCTGTAAATTAGCCTGTTCAGCAGCTGAGTTTTTAGTAATAGCAGCAATAACCAAGGTTGCCTGAGGACGAAACGGTACAATACCTAACGAACTGAGCGGCGGTACATCTTGTTGATCAAGCTTCCAACCATCTAGGTTAAGCGTTTGCACTGTTTGCTGATAATTTTCGTTACGTAAGGTTACGGCAACGCTTTTATCACCTAAATGAGACATCAAAGAAAAGGTCGCATCTTGCCAATTACTTATGTCGTCATCACCAATTTTAATAATTTGCTGGGTTGGCATAATACCGGCCTGTTCAGCTCGACTGCCTTCAACAACACTACCCACAACTGGTTTTATGGTTTGCACACCTACCATGTACATCACCGCTAAAGCAAAAATAGCGAACAAAAAGTTCGCCATCGGCCCTGCTGCCACAATGGCTATGCGGGCTTGAACTGATTTAGCATTAAACGATAAATGACGTTGATTGGCAGGCACTTCATCAACACGCTCGTCGAGCATTTTCACGTATCCGCCCAGCGGGATTGCCGCAATAACGTACTCAGTATTATATTTATCGTGCCATTTTAGTAAGGGTTTACCAAAACCAATTGAAAAGCGCAGTACCTTTACACCCGCTTTACGCGCAACCCAAAAATGACCATATTCATGAACGGTCACTAGAATGCCTAGTGCGAGTATAAACGAACCTAAATTCCAAAAAAAATCGAACATATCAATGCACCACTTTTGTTATAAACTGCGCAGCGCTGATGCGTGCTAAACGGTCACACTCTAAAATTTCATCGAGAGTTTTCGCATCAGTAAATTGTGCGGCGTCTAGCGTTTGCGCATTCACTTTATAAATATCCGTAAACCCAATCTGCCCCTGTAAAAACGCATTAACTGCAATCTCATTAGCCGCATTAACGGTGGTGGTGGCTCCTTGGCCTGCATCACAGGCTGCAATTGCAAGCTTTAAATTGGGGTAACGTGAGAAATCAGGTTTGGTAAACGAAAAATCACAAATATCAGAAAAATTTAACGGCTTGACACCCGCATCAATGCGCTCTGGATACGCAAGTGCATGCGCTATCGGGGTGCGCATATCAGGGTTACCCATTTGCGCTAAAATAGAGCCATCTTGGTATTGCACCATAGAATGGATAATACTTTGAGGATGAATCACCACATCAATATCGCTTGCATCACAGTTAAATAACCATTTAGCCTCAATAAACTCTAAGCCTTTGTTCATCATCGTAGCTGAGTCTACTGATATTTTTTGCCCCATAGACCAATTAGGATGAGCAACCGCTTCACTGACGCTAACGGTGTTAAGGGTATTGATATCGCGATTTAAAAACGGGCCACCTGAGCCAGTTAATAAAATTTTGCTAACCCCATGTTGCTCAAGCCTTGCTTGCCCTTGGGTATTTTGTAAAGCACTAGGTAAACACTGAAAAATAGCATTATGCTCGCTGTCGATGGGTAATAAAGTTGCTTGATGCTTTTTAACTTTATCAATGAATAACTGACCCGACATCACCAGTGACTCTTTGTTGGCAAGCAATACTTTTTTGCCCGCTTCAACAGCGCTCAAGGTAGGTAGTAATCCGGCTGCACCGACAATCGCTGACATAACCGTATCAACATCACCATGAGCACAGAGCTCACTCATGGCTTTCTCGCCATGCATTACTTGCGTTTTACTCTCATGCTTTAAAAGCGCAGAAAGCTGCTTAGCCGCCGATTCAGATGCCATTACAGCATAACGAGGCTGGTGAGCTATACACAGTTCAGCCATTTTTTTTGCATTTTGTCCTGCGGTCAATGCAAAAACTTTAAATTGCTGTTGGTTTCTTGCAACAACATCTAACGTGCTAAGACCTATCGACCCCGTCGCACCCAAAATAACCAGTTGTTGCACAGCACTCATAAGCTAAGCGTCCAAGCAAAGCAAATAACAAACATCGGTGCTGCCGCAGTTAAACTATCAATACGGTCTAAAATACCACCGTGTCCTGGTAAGCAACTGCCGCTATCTTTAAGTCCCGCTTCGCGCTTAAACATACTCTCAAGTAAATCACCTACCGCAGAAAACAAGGCAATAAACGCTGTCATAACTGCATAAATAGGCCATACAGAGGTATCAACGTTAGTGTAATAACAAAAAGCCAGTACAAATAACACCGCGGCAACCACGCCACCTGCGAGGCCTTCTATGGTTTTATTTGGACTAACTTTAGGCATTAACTTATGTTTACCAAAACTTTTACCTGTAAAGTAAGCGCCTATATCGGCACTCCATACAATGCCTAATACAACTAAAATGAGCATAGAGCCATAGTGAGTAGATTCCGTATATTGCGCACTACGCAGTGTGTTAAGTGCAAGCCATAGCGGTACTAAGGTCAACAAACCAGCAATGCCGCGCATCACAAGCCCTTCGTTCCACCCTTTCGCCATAGCAGGGTAACGCCACACTAAGTAACTGGCTACCAACCACCAAGAAAACGACAAGGTAAATAAGTAATTAGCATCGCCTACAAGTTGACCATCTTGCCATAGAGTCTCTATAGGCCAATGCAAATTGAGTAACCCTAGTAATACTGCCACTAATAACACGAAGGCGCCACGTTTTAGCTTATCGCATAGTCCCATAAAGGCAGACCATTCCCACGCGCCCATTAATACAATAGCACCCGCAAAATAACTAAATAACGTTAGTGGGGTGTAAAAAACCAAAGCCAGTGCTAATGGCGCTAGCACTAGTGAGGTTAAAATACGTTGTTTTAACAAAATGATGACCCTTAATCTATTTTAGGTTTGAGCGAGTAATTGTTTTATTTGTTCGCCCGTGCAACCAAAACGTCGCTCTCTGGCAACGTAACATGCAATGGCCTCTGCAAAAGCAGCTTCATTAAAATCAGGCCAAAGTGTATTTGTGAAATAAAGTTCAGCGTAGGCTGCCTGCCAAAGTAAAAAGTTACTAATTCTGACATCGCCACCGGTACGGATCAATAAATCAGGCTGAGCTTGATCTGCCATACTCATATGCTGTGCAATATGTTCTTCTGTAATATCTGCTGGGTCAATTTCTCCATTCGCTACTTGTAAAGCAACTTGCTTAGCAGCGTGAGTCATATCCCAGCGACCACCGTAATTTGCCGCAACATTTAAGTGCAGCCCGGTATTGTTCGCTGTTAGTTCTTGAGCTGTATGTACTTTAGCGCGCAAGCTTTCAGAGAATCGAGATAAATCTCCAATGATGGTTAGTTTTACGTTATTTTTATGCAGCTTTTTAACTTCTTTACTCAGTACAAATAAAAAAAGCTCCATAAGTGTATTTACTTCGTCTTCAGGGCGGCGCCAGTTTTCACTACTAAAAGCAAATAAGGTTAACGATTGTATTCCTAATTTAGTACAAAACTGCACGGATTGACGAACTGCATCCACGCCTTTTTTATGCCCATATACACGAGGTCTATTTCTAGCTTGTGCCCAACGCCCGTTCCCATCCATGATGATGGCAACATGTTTAGGTAAACATTGCTGTGAAATTGTATCAGCGTCTAGAACCATAAATTTTGTGTATTCCATAAAAAAACGCCGCCTAGTATACCCCAGACGGCGTTTCAAAACTAATAATTTTAACCTGTACCCGTGATAATAAATCTACATAAAGCAAATAATTATACAGCTAACAACCTTGTATTTACTGATAATCGAGCCAATAGCAAAGAGTAAACACAATCTGTTACCCTTTAAAATCACACAATTAAAGTTAAGTGCGAAGGCATATAAACAACGACTTAGTTACTTCAGTAAAGCTGTTAATCCGAGCCTAGATTAGCAATTAGATTTCCATCAACTCAGCTTCTTTCGCTGTTAGTTGCGTATCCATTTCTTTGATAAACTTATCAGTGATTTTTTGAATAGCATCTTCAGCTTGACGCGCTTCATCTTCAGAGATGTCTTTATCTTTTAATAAGTTTTTAATATCGCCATTTGCATCACGACGAATGTTACGAATAGCAACACGACCGCCTTCTACTTCACCACGTACGATTTTAATTAAATCTTTACGACGTTCTTCAGTCAATGGAGGAAGTGGTACACGGATCACTGTACCTGCAGACATTGGATTTAAACCAAGGTCAGATGCCATAATCGCTTTTTCAACAGCTTGCGCTAATGACTTATCAAATACACCAATAGCCAATGTACGTGAGTCTTCAATTGTTACATTTGCAACTTGGTTTAACGGTGTTGGTGCGCCGTAGTACGACACCATGATGCCGTCTAAAATTGCAGGATGAGCACGGCCAGTACGAATTTTAGATAATTGACTACCAAGTGCTGCTACACTTTTTTGCATGCGCGCTTGCGCATCTTTTTGAATATCGTTAATCACGGTTTAATCCTAATCTAGTTACTAACTTCATCTGAGGCTTGTGAAGAAATAAGGGTTCCTTCTTCTTCACCCATTATTACGCGTTTTAATGCGCCTGATTTATTCATATTAAATACGCTCAATGGCATATTATGGTCGCGAGCTAATGTAAATGCCGCTAAATCCATTACTTTTAGTTCTTTATCAATAATTTCATTGTAGCTTAAGTGACGGTAAAGTGTCGCATCTGGGTTTTTAACCGGATCATCGCTAAATACACCATCTACTTTGGTTGCTTTAATTACTGTGTCAGCTTCAATTTCAATGCCACGTAAACACGCTGCAGAGTCAGTTGTGAAGAACGGGTTACCCGTACCGGCTGCAAAAATAACAACGCGACCTGTTTTTAATAAGCTAATGGCTTCTGCCCAGTTATATGCATCACATACGCCATTTAAAGGAATGGCTGACATTAAACGGCAATTTACAAATGCACGGTGCAACGCATCACGCATAGCAAGGCCATTCATGACGGTTGCAAGCATACCCATGTGGTCACCAACAACGCGGTTCATACCCGCTTCGGCTAGTGAGCCACCACGTAAAAAGTTACCGCCACCAATAACTAAACCCACTTCTACGTCGAGTTCTACGAGCTCTTTAATTTCTTGTGCCATACGATCTAAAACTTTAGGGTCGATGCCGAAGCCTTCGTCTCCCATTAAAGCTTCACCACTTAATTTGAGAAGAACACGTCTAAAAATAGGTTTGCGATTGATAGTCATAGTTTTGGGGCCAACTTTTATTGAATTATGGATAAAAAATAACCGCGCTTATGTTAAACATAAAAGCGCGGTTATTTTAAAGAATTTCTAAGCGTGACGCAAAAGCAAATAGTACTTTAATTGCATGTATTTTCCTTTGGCATCACAAATAGCTAATCTTACTTAGCTTTAGCAGCTGCAATTTGAGCAGCAACTTCAGCAGCAAAATCTTCTTCTTTCTTCTCGATACCTGCACCAACTTCCATACGTACAAAGCCAGTAACTGTTGCGTTTTTCTCTTTAAGAATTTCGCCAACAGACTTTTTAGGTTCCATGATGAAAGCTTGACCAGTAAGAGAAACCTCACCAGTAAATTTCTTCATACGACCAACAACCATCTTCTCAGCGATTTCAGCAGGCTTGCCTTCATTCATCGCGATGTCGATTTGTACTTGCTTTTCTTTTTCAACAACATCAGCAGGTACATCATCTGGCGTTAGGTAGTCTGGGTTTGAAGCAGCAACGTGCATTGCAACGTGTTTAAGTGTTTCTTCATCAGCAACACCTGCAACAACAACACCAATACGCTCGCCGTGACGGTACTCAACTAGTTGCTCACCAGTGATGTACTGAAGACGACGTACATTGATGTTTTCACCAATTTTAGTTACTAGCTCAACACGATCTTCTTCAAACTTAGCTTGTAAGTCTTCGATAGATGAAGTGTCAGCGATAGCAGCATCTGCAACTTTATTAGCAAATGCTAAGAAGCTTGCATCTTTAGCTACGAAGTCAGTTTGACAGTTAACTTCTACAAGTACTGCAACACCCGCGTTTTGCTTGATGATGATAGTACCTTCAGCAGCGATGTTACCTGCTTTTTTAGCAGCCTTTGCAGCACCGCTCTTACGCATGTTTTCAATCGCTAACTCGATGTCACCATCAGTCTCAGTTAACGCTTTTTTACAATCCATCATGCCAGCGCCAGTACGCTCGCGTAATTCTTTAACTAGGGCAGTAGTTACAGCCATTAGTAAATCCTCAAATCTGAAATCAGGTTTAGATAAGCGGGTTACCCGCTCCACAAGAATAGCAAGTCTTCACCTTTAAAAGATGAAGACTTGATGACAGCTAATTACTCAGCTTCTACGAAGTCATCTTTTTCAGCTTGAGCAACGATGTTACTCTCACGGCCTTCAGTGATCGCAGCTGCAACAGCACTAGTGTAAAGGTTGATTGCACGGATAGCATCATCGTTACCAGGTACGATGTAATCAACACCGTCTGGGTTAGAGTTAGTATCAACGATTGCAACAACTGGGATACCTAGGTTGTTAGCTTCACGGATAGCAATGTGCTCGTGGTCAGCATCGATTACAAAGATAGCGTCTGGAAGGCCACCCATGTTTTTAATACCACCAAGGCTTTTTTCAAGCTTGTCCATTTCACGAGTAAGCATTAACGCTTCTTTCTTAGTTAACTTCTCGAAAGTACCGTCTTGGCTTTGAGCTTCAAGGTCTTTAAGACGCTTGATTGATTGACGAACTGTTTTCCAGTTAGTCAACATGCCGCCTAACCAACGGTGGTTAACGAAGAATTGATCGCTTTGTAAAGCAGCTTCTTTTACTGCTTCGCTTGCTGCGCGCTTAGTACCAACGAAAAGAACTTTACCTTTGTTTGCAGCAGCACCAGATAAAAACTTAAGTGCAGTGTTGAACATTGGTACAGTTTGCTCAAGGTTGATGATATGTACACGGTTACGTGCGCCGAAGATGAAAGGTTTCATCTTAGGGTTCCAGTAACGTGCTTGGTGACCAAAGTGAACACCAGCTTGAAGCATATCGCGCATTGAAACGTTTGCCATTTTGTAAATCCTCTAAGTTGTTTAGGGTTAGGCCTCCACATATCCCATAGCACCAACACCGCAGTTAAATGAAACTGAAATGCACCCAAGTGTATGTGACGATACGTGTGTGTGTTAAAATAAAATTGTGTTTGCCCTAAATACAAAAAATCATTTAAGAATTTATTTGTAAAAAGACGGCGCGCTTTATACCATATTAAAATTAAATACTCAACGTCTCGTGCAAAAATTGTGCGACGATAATCATCTAAAAACGCAACTTTGGAGCCTCAATGAGCGCTGTGATTAAGACCCCTGAAGAAATCGAGAAAATGCGTGTAGCCGGCCGTTTGGCTGCTGATGTGCTAGAAATGATCGAACCACATGTGGTACCAGGTATCACCACCGATGAGCTAAATACAATTTGTCATGATTATATTGTTAATGTGCAAGATGCCGTTCCTGCTCCTCTTAATTATCATGGTTTTCCAAAATCAATTTGTACCTCGGTAAATCATGTAATTTGTCACGGAATTCCGAACGACAAAGCATTAAAAGACGGTGACAGTGTCAATATTGACATTACTGTTATTAAAGATGGTTACCATGGTGATACTTCAAAAATGTTCCATGTTGGCACACCTAACATTCAAGGCAAACGCCTTGCAGAAGTGACTCAAGAAAGCCTTTACCTTGCCATTAAAATGGTAAAACCGGGTGTTCGCCTTGGTGATATTGGTGCAGCTATTCAAAAATATGCAGAGAGCTTTAATTACTCTATCGTACGTGAATACTGCGGGCACGGTATTGGCAGTGAATTTCATGAAGAACCACAGGTAATGCACTACGGAAAACCAGGTACAGGCGAAACATTAAAAGCCGGCATGTGTTTAACAATCGAGCCCATGGTCAATGCAGGCAAACGCCAATGTAAATTACTAAAAGACGACTGGACTGTGGTAACAAAAGACCGTAGTTTATCAGCTCAGTGGGAACATACCTTACTGGTAACTGAAAATGGTGTTGAAATTTTAACACTACGATCAGATGATACTATCGATAGAATCATCGAGCACTAATAGTAGTGTGTGCTTAATCATAGTAATAACAGGCTTTAGCCTGCGTACAGATTAAGTGGTTTGCTGCAAAGGGAAATAACATGATTTATTCCCTTTGCAGCAAACACAGTATAAAAATAACTTAATCCAAGACTTATAATGCAGTCCATATATAGGAGCCAGCCTAAGTGGCATTACCTAACAAAGTAAAAAAGTTGCTCAATGATGCTCAGCAACTTAGCGAATACCGCGATTGCTCCGCCTATTTTTATAAATGGTTGCATAATGAATTCTCAAAACAACCCGTTGGTAATCTAATAAACGCCCGTGCAGAATTTATAGACCGGTTACTGATTAAACTCTTTCATGTTTTCGATTTAGCCCACGAGCCAGATCTCGCTTTAATTGCTGTAGGAGGTTATGGTCGCGGTGAACTTCATCCCTACTCCGACATTGACTTTTTACTGCTTGTTACCCAGCAACCCAATGACGATATTTGCGAAAAAATTGGCCAGTTTGTCACTATGCTGTGGGATCTTAATTTAGAAATAGGTCACAGTGTACGCACCATTGAACAAGCCATAGAGCAAAAACGTGAAGATGTTACCTTTGCCACTAGCCTACTAGAAAGCCGATTAATTTTCGGCAACCATATTGAATTCGAAAAGCTCAAAAGTCACCTCATCGAAAGGCCTGTATGGGGCTCTGGAGAGTTCTTTGTTGCAAAAGTACAAGAGCAAAATTTACGCCACAAAAAATGTCATGGTACGGCTTATAATCTAGAGCCTAATATAAAAGAAAATCCAGGCGGGCTGCGCGATTTACAAACGATTATTTGGGTTGCTAAAAAACACTTTAGAGCCGAAACCCTGCAAGAGCTGATAAATCACGGCTACCTAACTCACGAAGAATACCAAGAACTGTTAGAGTGCCTTGAAAATTTATGGAATATTCGCTTTGCTTTGCATTTAGCCGCGGGTCGCTCAGAAAACCGTTTATTGTTTGATCACCAGCCGCAAGCGGCTGAAATTTTGGGTTTTGGTAGTGATGGAAAAGCCTCTGTTGAGCGCATGATGAAACGCTTGTTCAGAATAATGAGCCGGGTGCGTGAACTTAATCAAATGCTACTTTCGTACTTTGAGCAAAGTATTTCGCCAGACAGCAGCCAAGCCACCGTTGAAGAGCTTGACCGCAATTTTGAACGCGTGGGCCATCAAATTCGGGTAAAAAGTCCGTCAGTATTTTTTAGGCGTGACCAACTTTTTGTATTATTTGAGCACATTGCTGATCACCCAGAAATTACCCATATATACCCAAGCACCATTCGAACTATTCGCCAAGTGCGTCGTCGCTTATTAGGTGACTTACAAGATTATGCCGCGTGCCGCGAAGCTTTTTTACGTATTATAAAGCACCCTAACGGCATGGGCCGTGCATTTACGCTAATGCATAAGCACGGCATGATTGCCGCTTACCTTCCGCAGTGGCGCAATATTTTTGGCCAAATGCAGTTTGATTTGTTTCATGCCTATACCGTAGATGAACATACCCATAAATTAATTAATAATATTTACCAATACTTCGATAAAACCAGCATTAGTGACTTTCCAATTTGCAGTGAAATAGTTACGCGCATGGATAAACCCGAATTACTGTATTTGGCTGGTATTTTTCATGATATTGCTAAGGGGCGTGGTGGCGATCACTCAGAGCTGGGCGCTGTTGATGCCATAGCGTTTTCAAAGCTGCATGGTTTTGCCTCTTCAGATGGTAAACTCATAGCGTGGTTGGTAAGCAATCACTTACTTATGTCGGTAACTGCGCAACGTAAAGATATTAACGACCCCGATGTAATAAAAGATTTTGCATCGCGAGTAAAAACCGAACGCCAACTCGATTACCTCTATTGTTTAACCGTGGCTGATATTCGAGCCACCAATGACAACCTATGGAATGACTGGAAAAACACGCTGCTGCGCGAGCTTTATTTGCACACACAGCGCGCCTTGCGCCTTGGGCTTGAAAACCCAATGGATCAACGCGACCAAATTCGTGATAAAAAGCACCAAGCTAAGCAACGCCTGCTTAATTTGCATTATCACGAGGAGCAAATTGACTTAATTTGGAGCCGTTTTAAAGCAAATTACTTTACCGCTTTTAGTGAGCAACAAATTTCTTGGCATACTGAGCACTTACTCAAGTGCACTGATTTAAGCCAGCCCAGTGTTATCGTTTCTAATAAAGCGATGCATGGCGGTACCCAAGTGTTTGCTTATAGCCCCTATTCAGGTGCCCTCTTTGCTCGACTGGTAAGTGTTATTGGCTCTAAAAAAGCGCAAATTCAGCACGCCCAAGTACTGACCACCAAAGATGGCTACGTACTGTTCAACTTTGTTATTTTAGAAGTTAACGGCGATCCGATTGCCAGTAGCCGCGCACAATCGATTAAACGCGGATTAGAGCAAGCGCTTCATGATCCACGTAAAAAAATACGCTTTAAAAAGAGCCGATCACAGCGTTTTAAAGACTTTAATATTAAACCTAAAATTGTACTGCGCCCGCACCCTCGTAAGGATCGTAGCTTAATAGAAATTCAAGCGGTTGATATACCTGGACTATTAACTAAAATAGCCGAGGTTTTTCAAGCTTACTTACTCCACATACATGCCGCACGTATTACCACGGTAGGCGAACGTGCAGAAGATTTCTTTGTGGTATCAAATAACGAATATCAAGCGCTGACTGATGAAGAGCAAGCAAAAATTCATCAGGCATTACGTAAAAAACTCAACGCCGAAATTGAATAAGAGGACACTATGTCAGATTTAAAAACCATGATTGAAAATGCGTGGGATAACCGCGACAGCATTAGCCCTGCTACAGTATCAAGCGATGTTAAACAAGCGATTATAGATGCGCTTGAGCTATTAGATAGCGGCGCTGCTCGCGTTGCAGAGAAAATTTCAGGCGAATGGGTTGTTCACCAGTGGCTTAAAAAAGCAGTACTACTTTCATTTAGAATTCGTGAAAATCAGCCAATGAACGACGGCGTAAACCAATTTTACGACAAAGTACCGCTTAAATTTAGCGACTACACGCCGGAGCAATTTCAGCAAGGCGGCATGCGTGTCGTACCCAACGCCGTTGCTCGTAAAGGCAGCTTTGTAGGTAAAAATGTCGTATTAATGCCATCGTACGTAAACATAGGTGCATTTGTTGACGATGGCACCATGGTTGATACATGGGCGACAGTGGGCTCATGTGCTCAAATTGGCAAGAACGTACACTTATCTGGCGGCGTAGGCATAGGCGGCGTTTTAGAGCCGTTACAAGCGAATCCTACCATCATTGAAGACAACTGTTTTATTGGCGCACGTTCAGAAATTGTTGAAGGCGTAATTGTTGAAGAAGGCGCCGTTATTTCAATGGGGGTTTACATTAGCCAAAGTACCCGTATTTACGACCGTGAAACCGGTGAAATTCACTATGGCCGTGTGCCTGCCGGCGCTGTTGTGGTTCCAGGTGCACTGCCTTCAAAAGATGGCAGCCATAGCTTGTATGCGGCTATTATTGTGAAAAAAGTAGATAAACAAACTCGCGAAAAAGTGGGCATTAATGCCCTACTGCGCTCGATTGATGAGTAATACGGTGCTTGAGTTGAGTGAAACGAAACCCAACGATACTTTTAAAGTTAAGTACTTTAGCTAAACTTTAATTGAATCTTTAAAAGCCTTAAACCCTTCTGGGTTTAAGGCTTTTTTGTTTTCTAGCTATAGCAGATAGCCACATCGTTGAGTATGCTCATCGCAATTGCGTTGCTTTGTTAGATGCCTACAACTATAGTGAATTAACGCATAGTTCGATTGTCGAGGTTAAGTTGTTGCGGCTTTTTGTAATAAGTTGGTTGATATTATTATGTTCAAAACACGTCTTTGCTAATGACTTCAATACCTTTGAAAAAAAATTAGACGAAGCCGAAGATTATCTTACTGTTAATCCAGCTCAATCTATTACTATTTTAGAAAACCTCACAGGGTTACAACTCATGCCGCCAGAATTATTTATCCGCTGGCACCTTATCTATGCCCGTACAGCAGTACCTACAAGTCACTATGACGAGCTTTATACATCGATTGACGCAATATTTCAGCATCATCAAACTGACTATTTCAAACAAAAACTGACCACCATTATGAGTGCCTTGGGAATATGGCTTCGCCATGCAGAATATTTAGACGATGCCCAGTACTCATTTAAATGTGCTTACAAATATGCGCAAAACGATCGTCAACGCTTAACACTCACCAACAGTATGGCATTGGTTGCTCGCTCGCAAGATAACTTTGCAAAAGCGCGTGCCTTGTACCTTGATAGCCATAAAATCACCACACAATTACAGCTTCCCAATGTAACTGCACTGATAGAGAGTAACTTAGGTTATTTAGCCCTGGATGAGGGCAACATACCCGAAGCTGAGCGCTATTTTAGAAGTGCATTAAGTAATAACCAAAACATTGATAAACGCGCGGGGCAAATCTCAACCGGACTTAATTTATTAATGGTTTTTTTGATTCAAGAGCAGCAAATTAATTTTGAGCGACTCTATAGCCCAACGGCCACATTAACCCATGCCTTTCCCAACGAAGCGAAACAAGCATTACTTTTTTGGCTTGAAATAGGCTACAAAAATTTGACTGGGGGTTTTATAAGCCAAAAAGACAAACAACAGTTACAAACTGCGTATGAGCAATTAGAAAGCGATAAAATGAAACAACTGGTCGCGCGCTATTTAGCCAACAAGCTAGATGTAGCTGTAACCTTACCCGCCCCTATTGTCGCTAAGGACTTTACCAGCCCTTGGTTTGAGCTGGTAAAGCAATGTGATTGGAAACGCTAAGACTCGATTTAGTCCTTAGCCTATATAAGGCTATACCCCTCTAAAATAAATACTTTAATACTCTCACATCAACTTTCTCTTACTTTCTTTTTTAAAACCAAGCTGCTGTAAATATTAACTTTAATTTAAAAAAATGACATTTTTAAGCTGCAAAATTAGCCAACCCTAGTGAATTTATAATAAGGTAGTCAGGCATACTTGAAAGTTAGCAATTAATATTAAGGATTAATATGACAAAAACTGCTTTACGCTCAACCATTTTGCTACCTGTATTTTTGCCCGCCGTATTTATTATTCTACTTTTGGTGATTGGTACAAGTAGTAACCCTGAACTCGCTGGTCAGGCATTTAGTGTTGCCCTTACGTGGATAACAGAAACCTTTGGCTGGTTTTATATGTTGTCTGTCGCTATTTTCTTGGTATTTATTGTCTCAGTCGCGGCTTCTAGCTGGGGGAATATAAAATTAGGCCCCGATCATGCACAGCCACAATACAGCTTTGGTGAATGGTTTGCCATGCTCTTTTCTGCCGGTTATGGCGTGGCACTGCTTTACTTTGGTGTTGCTGAACCTGTGCTGCATTACGCATCCCCGCCATCGGGGGCGGCTGAAACCGTTGATGCCGCCAAGCAGGCAATGCAAATTGCCTTTTTCCATTGGGGATTTCATATTTGGGCTATCTATGGAATTGTTGGTTTAGTGCTTGCTTATTTTGCATTTCGCCATGGCTTACCACTGTCTATTCGCTCTGCCTTGTATCCACTTATTGGCGATAAAATTTATGGCCCAATCGGCCATACTGTGGATGTATTTGCCATATTAGGTACTTTATTTGGTATTGCCACTACACTAGGGCTTTCGGTTACCCAAATAAATGCTGGCCTACATTACTTATGGCCAAACATCCCTATTAATACCACAGTGCAAATTACCGCGATTGCCGTAATTACTGCCGCAGCTACGCTCTCAGTAGTGGCCGGTATGGATAAAGGGGTCAAGCGATTATCAATTGTGAATATGACCTTAGCGGTTTCACTAATGGCTTTTGTGTTTTTCATTGGCCCAACTATTCACATCTTAGAATCATTTTTACAAAATACCGGCAGCTACCTAAGCGGTATTGTTGAGCGTACTTTTAATTTACAGGCATACAGCCGCAGTGATTGGATTGGTAACTGGACCTTATTTATATTTGGCTGGACGATTGCGTGGGCACCGTTTGTGGGTATGTTCATCGCAAAAATTAGCCGCGGCAGAACCATCCGACAATTTGTTGTTGGGGTAATGTTAGTTCCCACTATTTTTACCTTTTTATGGTTTTCAGTCTTTGGTGATACCGCACTTAACTTAATTATGAATGAGGGATTTGATACCCTTATTGGCGATGTACAAGCAAATCATGCCGTCGCATTATTTCAATTATTTGAAGTGTTACCACTGTCATTTTTCATTTCACTGCTCACTGTCATTTTGATCATAACTTTTTTTGTTACATCATCTGATTCAGGCTCTTTAGTCATTGATTCACTCGCCTCTGGAGGAAGCATTAATACTCCAGCTTGGCAACGCGTGTTTTGGGCGGTACTTGAAGGTGCTGTGGCGGCTGTTTTATTAGTGGCAGGCGGACTAAGTGCGCTGCAAACCATGACCATAGCCAGTGCCTTACCCTTTGCTATTATTATGCTAATTGCCACGGCGGGGCTTTGGCGAGCTCTAAAAATTGAAGGCCATCGGGACACAAGCTTGCAAGCACATACACTTAATAGCCGCAACATTAACTTGTCTCACTGGAAGCGTCGTTTAGCGGCTATGGTCAATTACCCTAATAAAGAAAAAGTACATACTTTTATTGGTAGCGTGGTAGTTGAGGCAATGAAAGCCGTACAAGCAGAATTGAAATCTAGACAATGGCATGCAGTGGTGGAATTTGATACTGATTTAGGTCGCGCTCATTTAACGGTGCTGCGCCATGAACATGTGGATTTTGTTTATGATATTCGCCTTACCGAGCATCCTATGCCGAGCTTTGCTTACTCAGAGCTAAAGCCTGATAACAACGATGCTGAAAAGTATTATAAGGCCGACGTGTTTTTACGTCGTGGTGGTCTGTCATACGATGTTTATGGCTACAGTGAAGATGATATTGTGAAAGATATTCTTGATCAGTTTGAGAACTACTTACACTTTCTAGGTAATAGCCCAGGCGAACTTCCTTGGGATATGGCCGAACATGATGACATGTTAAATACCGATAAAGCTTAACGGATGCAGTCAATATTGGTAAAACGGTAATTAAAAATAAAAAAGGCACTGTAAAGTGCCTTTTTATTTACTCAAATATAATTAATTACAGCGCGTTAAACACATCATCTGTTTTAGCGGCACAAATAAAATCGTTTTTATGCAAACCTTTAATTGAATGGCTCCACCAAGTAACAGTTACTTTACCCCATTCGGTTAATAGACCAGGGTGATGGCCTTCGTCTTCAGCCATATCGCCAACTTTATTAGTAAATGCAATGGCCTGCTTAAAGTTTTTAAACTTATAAACGCGCTCTAATTGCATAATACCGTCGCGTACTTCCGGCACCCAATCAGGGATTTTTTTAATTAATTCAGCCAATTCTGCATCTGATACTTTTGGAGCATCTGCATGACAGGCTTCACATTTTTGTTCACTTAATGAAGACATTTTAAATCCTTAATTCTAGTGTTACTTTTATTAAAAAACTAACTAGCTAATTTTTCTTTTGGGGGAAATTTCGGCTCGTGTAAACCAAGCGCCTTAGCTTGCTCAACTAAAGTCATTATATCCATTTGCGATATTTCAAACAGATCATGAATCGAATTAATGGTGTAGTACAGCGGCTGCATAATATCAATACGATATGGCGTGCGCAGCACATCTAGCACATTCATTGGATTAATTTCTGGTGTATCTGAATACACGTATTGGGTTTCTCCTGGGCTTGATAAAATACCGCCCCCGTAAATACGTAATCCTTTTTCAGTTTGCATCAAACCAAATTCGACCGTAAACCAATACATGCGCGCTAAATAAACGCGGTCTTTTTTCTCTGCCGCATAACCTAGTTGCCCGTATTTATGCGTAAATTCAGCAAAGTCAGGATTTGTTAGCATGGCACAGTGGCCGAATATTTCATGAAAAATATCTGGCTCTTGTAAATAATCAAATTCTTCTCGGCTACGAATAAACGTAGCAACAGGAAACTGCTTGTTGGCCAGTAGTCTAAAAAACTCATCAAAGTCGATAAGTGCAGGTACAGGTGCTACTTGCCAACCTGTTGTTGCCAATAACACTTCGTTTAGCTCACTTAGCTGTGGAATACGATCATGCGGTAGATTAATTTTTTTTAACCCTTCCATGTACTCGTCACAGGCTTTGCCTTCAATGCACGCAAGTTGGCGTGCTACAAGCTCAGACCAAATTTTATTTTCTTCATCGCTCCAATGTATAACGCCATTTTCATCTGGTGTTTTAGAGGTGTAATTACTTGCTTTAGCCATAAATACCTTCTTTGGGTTTAAACCCTAAATCGGTGTCAAAATAATAGCCACATTCTCGGCTATTCGATGTAGCCATACTATGCAAAAGTGAACAAAAGTTTAATAGCTTGACTCAGATCAATACTTTCGCAGAACGCGCAGATCGTAAATTTATAATTACACCAAAGCAAAGATAAAAACACAGCCTATATTTAACAACCCTTACAGATCGAAAATGCTGTAAATAATAAATTACACCTTACGATATTTTAGTAAATGCTTGGTTGAGATCGTTAATAATATCGTTAACATCTTCAAGCCCAACTGATAAACGAATTAAACCGTCACTAATTCCAGCTGCTAATCTTTCTTCGGGTGTGTAAGGCGAATGGGTCATCGATGCAGGGTGTTGAATAAGCGTTTCAGCATCGCCTAAGCTAACCGCTAAGGTACATAGCTTCATGCTATCAATAAACTGCTCACCGTCGGCTAAACTTCCTTTAATTTCAAAAGCAATAACACCGCCAGCAGCTTTCATTTGCTTACCAATAAACCGATAACCTGGGTGCGACTTCAGTCCCGGATAGTACACTTTACTCACTTGAGGGTGAGCCTCTAAATATTCAGCAATCGTTTGCGCACTCTGGCAATGACGCTCTACCCGTATAGCTAATGTTTTTAAACCTCGGTTAATTAACCATGCATCGTGTGGGCTAATCGTCGCGCCTATATCTTTTAACACCGTCATTTTAATATGTGTAATGTGCTCAAGGGATCCACACACAATACCTGCGACTACATCGCCGTGACCATTTAAATACTTGGTAGCACTGTGCATAATAATATCGATGCCGTATTGTTTAGGTGACTGTAGCAGCGGCGTTAAAAAGGTATTGTCGACCACACTTATTAAATTATGCTGTTTTGCTACATCACCAATAAGTGCTAAATCAATAACGGCCATCGTTGGGTTTATCGGGGTTTCTGCAAATATCATTTTTGAGTTTGGCTTTATTGCAGCACGTAACTCATCTTCATTGGTCATATCCACAAAGGTGACTTCAATGCCCCAACGCGGCAACATATGCGCAAAAAAAGCAAAGGTGCAACCATAAAGCGCACTTGATGCAACTAAGTGATCGCCTTGTGATAAAAAGCTCAGTACTGAAGCCGATACCGCTCCCATACCTGTAGCCGTTGCCGCTGCAGCCTCACAGCCCTCTAATTGCGCCACTTTTTGTTCAAGTTCAGTGGTGGTAGGGTTACCCAAACGCGTATAAATATAACCGGGCTCATCGCCAGCAAACCGTGCAGCACCTTGGGCGGCATTTTCAAAATGAAATGTCGATGTTTGGTATAATGGCGAGGTTAATGCGCCATGGGGATCATTGGCTTTTTGTGGGCCATGGATACATTGGGTGTGTGGATGATGCTTGCTCATTGTGTGCTCTCGTTTTTATTATGTGTGTCAATTACATAAATAAAACGCACCGCACTTTAAATCACAAGCATGCCGGATGCTCAGATGGCTATTTGTGCAAACTTTACTCAAAAAGCTGTACACAAATATTGCCAACTATTTACTCTCGGCTCTCTTAGTGCGACTCATAATTTTACTCGCAACCCCTTGAACAGTGCCTTTTAACAAGCTGCGTTTATTTTCAAGACGCGGTAAGGGTCGGCTTAATTCCATGGCTTTATAGCCTATACGTGCTGTAAATATACCCGCACTGACGCCTTGCGCGGCTCGCCCTGAAAGTTTGCCTAATAGCTCAGCACTAAGTGCCGTGGCAGCTAAATCAGATACAAGCTCTGCACTGCCTACAAACATGACTTGTTTTAACAGCATTCGATAGAGTTTAATGCGACTGGCGTAACCAAAACCAATGCCATAAATTTTACCTATTTGTTCAATTAATTTTGTACCGCGCCATAACACCGCCATCATATCCACCAGCGCAAGAGGGCTTAATGCGACTAATAAGGCTGACTCTGTTGCAAAGCGGTTTATAAGCTTTTTAGCTTGGGTGTCTTGCGTTACCAGTAGGCTATTAGCGTAAAGTGTCATTATTTCTTTATCACTATGGTGCGTAGCAACTTGGTTTTTAAAGTTTTCAAAATTGTCTAACTGCTGGTGCTTGTTCAATTTTTCAAGCCAAGGGAGTGCACCACCCACTTGCTCACTGTTTAATAGCCTATCGGCTTCATGGCGATGCAGCTGATTACGCTTTAAACTGCGCAACATCCGATACTCTCGCCATAACAATCTTGTTATTAATAGCAGAGCACTTACCACGGCGGTTAAATAAACACTGCCCAAAATAAGCGATTGCTGATAAGCAAGCACAATAGAAAACCCAAACTCTAGCAGTACTAAAATAATAAAGCTGAGCGCAAACAAGCCTTTGAGCGTTTGCCATTTTGACTTTTTATACACCGGCTCTAAATCAACTTCAGGCTCAAGCGCATCATCCTCAAGCTCAGAGGTGTAATCACTTTGTCCATGTTCAATAATTTTAGCAGGTGTTAACGCAGGCTCGTTTTGCTCAATACTTTGTGCACTAATACGACGCCCTGCTTGAAACTGTTGCGTTGACTCACTCATGTTAATTTATCTCCTAGCAAGTACTGCATCACATGATCTAATCGAATATGTTTAAGTTGCTTGTCGGGGCTTGGCATCGGCGAAAATGACAAAAATTCAAACCCTTGCGCTGGCCACTCACTTTTATTAAGCATTCTACTTGGCGGCTCTGGTGGTAAATAAGTCAGCCACTCATGCTCATTTAAAGGTTTACCGTAAACGCAATCAAGGGTTTGACCTTTATCAACCACTTGGCGAGGTTGGGTTGCGGTAATTGATGACATAGCCATAGTTTCAATTTGTACACCATCAAACTTTAAATGATTACTTTGCTCTTTAACCAGCGAGTCTAGTAACAAGGCTAACGCTTTATGATGCTTAGCACTGATGTGATCTGACTTATTAGCCGCAAACAATATTTTATCAATATTCGGTTTGAATAAACGTTTAAAAAAGCCAGACTCCCCATAACTAAAATGTGCCAACAATTGATTAATAACAAGGCTTTGCTCATGCAACGTTTCATGGCCTTCATTTAATGCACTGAGTACATCAACCAACACAATTTGGCGGTCAAAATGACGAAAATGCTCATTATAAAATGGCTTAACGACTTCTTTCACGTAAGCATTAAAACGTTTAATTAAATGCGCTAAATTAGAACCGGCCACCACATCGTCTTTCATTTTTTCAGGATTAATTGGAAAAAATAACAATAACGGCGCACCTTGCAAGTCGCCTGGCATTAACATTCGCCCGGGTTGTAGCATCGCAAGTTTGGTGTCTTTTTTTAGCCCTACCAGCATGCGTTGATAAAGTTGTGCAATGTTAGCAAGCTCACTTTCATCCACAGGGGCATGTAAATCAAGTTGCTCTACGGCGTGTAAAAAATCGCCTGAGGTAGCGCTGCGAGGAGACTGATTTAATAATGGGTATTGCTGTTCACACCACGCAGTATAGCTTTGTTCAAGCATAGGTAAATCGAGCAGCCATTCGCCTGGATAGTCAATAATATCTAGGTATAACGTTGATTGCGGTGAAAAATGACCTCGCAGACCCGCATTACTTTGGTATTTAATCGCCAAGCGCAGGGTATTTATTCGCTCTGTAGACGCCGGCCAAGCAGGGTCGCCTTCCATTGGCAGTAAAGCATTTATTGCACGGTTATAGTCAAAGGTGGGCACGTTTAATGCCTCTTGCGGCACAATTTTAGTGGCAATATGACGATGCTCGCGCATCACATCAAAAAAAGGTAAGTTGTTGTCATTCGCCTGAGAGGTTAAGTGCTTAACTAACGCACTGATAAACGCTGTTTTACCACTGCCGCTCAACCCCGTTACGGCAAGCTTAACATGTTGGTCTAAACTACGGTGCAGGGCTTTTTGTGCTTTGCCTTTAAAGGTTTTAAAGGTCTTTTTTGCAAATGATTGGCTCATAAAGTGTTTTGCACCCTATCTGCCGTAATTGTTCACGTTACAAACAAGGTGCTTATCAATCCTTTAAAGTTTATTAATTTCACGACTGACCGTAAATTCGCTTGAGGTAACGTAACGTTCCATCTCTTGTAAGCGAACATCAACACGCGTTAAACGCTCTTTTAAGTCTTGTAATGCACGACGAGGTGGCTCGCCCTTTTGCCATACTTTAAACTTAACTTCTAGTGGGTCATCACTGTAAGTTGAATGCGTTTTGTGTGTTGCAGCAGGTTTTTTATCTAAAATAAACCATGCTGCAATGTACGCTACCACAAATAATGGGCCACCGGTTAGTAGTACCGCACTAACAAATATAATGCGAACTAACCATAACTCCATATTAAAGTAGTCACTTAAACCGGCACATACACCAGCTATTTTGCCGCGTTGTGGGTCTCTGAATAATTCGCGTTTAGTGTTCATACTTTTTGTCTCCACTGAGGTGACTCTTGATCAAGCAACGCTTCTAATGTTTCTACTCTATCAGCCATTTTTTCAGCTTTTTGTGCAAGCTCCAATAATTGGCGATGCTCATGCTCACTCAACCCTTGGCTTACTTGCTTTTTGCTACGGTAGTGTAAAATTAACCACAGTGGCGCAACAAAAATCATAAATAAGATAAAGGGGGCAACTAGTATCTCTGGATCAAACATAATCCTCTCCTGACAATCCGTATTCTATGTTGATGTCAGGGGCACGTGGCCCCTGATATTATCGTTTTATTTATTTGCGAGTTTCTTTTTAAGTTCAGCTAACTCGTCATCAATCTTTTCATTCTTTTGTAAGTCTGCAATTTCATCAGCTAACGTTTGTTTACCTAAATCATAAGACTCTATTTGAGATTCTAGCCCATCAATTTTGGTTTCGTAACGTTCAAAGCGATTAAGTGCATCCTCTACTTTAGAACTATCAAGCGCTTTTTTAACTTCAAGGCGCGACTCAGCCGAGCGTTGACGTAAAATAATCGCTTTTTGACGTGCCTTAGCATCTGCTAGCTTTTCTTGTAGCGTAGTAACCTCTTGTTGTAGCTTCTCAATATGAGACTCTACATGGTCAAGTTCACTTTCTACCGCAGCAACTGCGTCGGCTGATTTTTGCTTTTCAAGTAATGCTGAGCGTGCTAAATCGTCACGATCTTTGCTCAGTGCCAATTCGGCTTTATCTTGCCAATCGTTTACTTGGGCTTTTAGTGTATCTACGCGACGTACTAATTCTTTTTTCTCAGCGAGTGTTTTTGCTGATGTAGAGCGTACCTCTACCAGTGTATCTTCCATCTCTTGGATAATAAGACGAACCATTTTTTCAGGGTCTTCTGCTTTATCTAAAATGGCATTGATATTAGAATTAACAATGTCTGCAAAACGTGAAAAAATTCCCATAACATATACCTCTATTATTTAATCTAAATGTGTCTGCTTTTATTAGTATCAATATGCTTGCCAACTTTTTTAATTTTAAAATAGCAATAAATTTCAAATAGTTAAATGCAAATTACAAATTGCTTTTGTTATCAATCATAATGAAATACACTAACTGTTAGTAAAAATGACTAAGAGTTAGGAAATATGAGTCAATATCGCCAACAGGATAATTTGCTCGGCCAATCAGACAGCTTTTTATCGGTTCTTGATCAGGTATCGCAGCTAGCAAACCTAGATAAACCCGTACTTATTATTGGTGAACGTGGTACCGGTAAAGAGCTTATTGCAGCACGTTTACACTTTTTATCCAAGCGCTGGGATCAAAGTTACGTCAAACTCAACTGTGCGGCATTAAACGAAAATCTACTCGAAAGTGAATTATTTGGCCATGAAAGTGGTGCATTTACCGGCGCAAGTAAACGCCATGAAGGCCGATTTGAGCGTGCTAATAGCGGCACCTTATTTTTAGATGAGTTGGCAAATACTTCTGCCCTAGTGCAAGAAAAGCTATTAAGGGTAATCGAGTATGGTGAGTTTGAGCGTGTTGGCGGCAAACAAACGGTTAAAGTAGATACGCGCTTAGTCTGTGCGACCAATGAAGACTTACCGCATTTAGCGCAGCAAGGTGAATTTAGAAGCGATTTACTCGATAGGCTCGCATTTGATGTGATTACTCTACCGCCACTGCGCGAACGCCAAGACGATATTATGTTACTGGCTGAGCAATTTGCAATGAATATGGCACGCGACTTAGAGTGGGAGTTATTTAGTGGCTTTACTCGCAATGCACAAGAAAGTTTACTTAGTTATGAGTGGCCGGGTAATGTGCGTGAGCTTAAAAATGTGGTGGAGCGAAGCCTTTATCGCCACGGCAATGAACACATCCCTGTGCATAAAATTATTTTAGACCCATTCGAAAGCCGCTTTAGACCTAAAGCACGTATTAAACATACACAAGCCCCTGTTGCTGTGCAAAATGAAGTTGTTAATACCCAGCCCAAAGAAGCGCCTGTAACACCGAGTTTGAGTAACGCAGAACCTGAGTTTCCTTGTGACTTAAAAACACTCTCTAATGAATTTGAGATCACATTAATAAAAAAAGCATTAGAACATAGCCAATTTAATCAAAAGAAGACTGCAGAAGTACTTGGTTTAACGTATCATCAATTACGTGGTTATTTGAAAAAATACAATTTGCTGGAATAGTAGAGGTTGTGCGGGTGCATAAATTATTACTTGCTTTATTATCATTGAGTTTAGTAGGTTGCATTGATAGTAAAGAAGAAATCTTAGAAGAAAAAAACCAAGGCCTCGTTTATTGCGCTGAGGCAAATCCTGTGTCGTTCAATCCTCAAGTCACAACCACAGGATCAACCATCGATATTATTGCTAACCAGTTGTACGACCGGTTAATTAGTATTGACCCTGTGACTGCTGAATTTAAAAGCGAACTAGCCACCGACTGGAAAATTAGCAAAGACGGTAAGTCTGTCACTTTTACTCTGCGCAAAGGGGTTAAATTTCATACCACCGCGTATTTTACTCCAACACGCGAATTTAACGCTGATGATGTCATTTTCACTTTCAGTCGTTTATTTGATGTATACAACCCCTATCACTTTGTCGGTGATGCGAATTACCCCTACTTTCAAAGTGTGGGTATTGACCAACTTATTCGTAAAATTGTCAGGGTGTCTGATCACCAAGTTCGGTTTGAATTATTTAACGCAGAAAGCAGTTTTTTAGCGAATATGGCGACCGATTTCGCCGTGGTGCTCTCTAAAGAATATGCCATGGCGCTCAAAGCCAACAACCAAGAAAACCTATTTGATCAATATCCAGTTGGCACCGGTCCTTATATTTACAAAGAATACCGACGAGACCATTTAGTACGCTTTTATAAAAACGCTGACTATTGGAAACACGAGGTGGCACTTGAGCAGTTGGTGTACGACATTACCCCTAATGGCACCACGCGTATTGCTAAAATTCTTACCAAAGAGTGTGACGTAACTGCGCATCCTAGCAGTGCACAGTTAAGTATTTTAGCTCAGCGAGATGATATTAACGTTGAAAGGGAAACCAACTTAAACATAGGTTATTGGGCATTTAATACCGAACGCCCTCCGTTTGATAACTTAAAAGTACGCCAAGCCTTAGTGCATGCCATTGATATAGAAAAAATAATGCAGGCAGTTTACTACGGTAATGGACTTCGTGCGCGGTCAATACTACCACCCACGTCGTGGGCGTTTGAACCACAAAAGAACATGCCAATTTTCGACCCACAACTGGCAAAAAAACTATTAACTGAAGCGGGTTATGAAAAAGGGTTTGATATGAGCATTTGGGCTATGCCTGTCAGCCGTATTTATAACCCTAATGCACGAAAAATGGCAGAGCTGATGCAAAGCGATTTACGCAAAATTGGCGTTAACGTTAATATTGTCGAGTATGAGTGGAACACCTTTATTCAACGCATAGGCGAGCACCGTCACGACAGTGTATTATTAGGTTGGGCAGCAGATACGCCTGATCCTGATAACTTTTTTAGCCCGTTACTTAGCTGCACCGCGACCTTCAGTGGCAAAAACCCAGCGAACTGGTGTAATCCTGAATTTGATTTACTGTTAACTAAAGCTCTCGATACGACCGATTTAAATTTACGTAAACAATATTACGACGCTGCACAAAGTATGATCATCGAACAATTACCCTTATACCCAATAGCCCACGGCATGCGTTTTCAGGCAAGTAGTGCTGATGTTGAGGGGATCACACTCGGGCCATTTGGCGCTATTTCATTGGCTAACGCGAGGAAGAAGTAATGTTATTCGATTATATTTTACGCCGCCTCGGATTGTTATTTTTCATGGTGTTATTACTGAGTATTTTTACTTTTTCGCTGAGCTACTTATTCCCTGGCGATCCACTGAGTAACTTAAGTGGCATACCAGACACTAACTTTACTCAAAATGCACAGCTAGAAGAAAAGTACCTGTTTAACAGTAACTACTTTATGCAGTACATTGCCTTTGTCGGGCGAATAGTACAAGGCGATTGGGGCGTGTCGTTTGCCTCAGGAGATAGTGTTTTTGCTCACGTGGTTGATTTAATTCCAGCGACCTTAGAGCTGAGTATTTATGCGTTAGTCATCTCGGTTGTGGTAGGCGTGCCTGTCGGGATTTTAGCATCGGCTTATCATAAACAATGGCCTGATAAATTAATTAGCTCAACAGCTATGGTTGGCTATTCTATGCCTATTTTTTGGCTCGCGTTATTACTAATTATGGTTTTTTCGCTCAAACTTGGTTGGTTTCCTATGTCGGGGCGAGTGAGCTTATTGTATGAAATACCTGCCAGTACGGGGTTTATCTTACTGGATATTTTACTAGCTGATTTTCCCTACAATGGCATGGCAATGCTTGATGCACTGCATCACCTAACATTACCTACCATTGTACTGGCTATGTATCCGACCACTGTATTGGTGCGCTTTACTCGCGAGTCAATGTTAAAAGTAATGGATCAAAACTTTATCAAAACAGCTCGCGCCAAAGGCCTTAACCGTGGGCAGCTTATTATTCATCACGCCCTGAGAAATGCATTACTGCCAGTCATAAAGCAAATAGGTCTGCAATTTAGCACCTTGATCACCCTTGCTATGATCACCGAGGTTATTTTTTCATGGCCGGGGATTGGCCGTTGGTTAATAGACAGTATTTATCAACGTGACTACCCTGCCATACAAGGGGGGTTAATGGCCGTTTCTTTTTTCATTATTATTGCCACAATTATAGCTGAACTAACATACACCCTACTCGATCCTCTGTCTCGGAACCAAGCGCATGGCAAAGTTTAATTTATTTTCAGAAGATTCAAATAAATCGCCATTAGCGAGACTATGGCGAAAATTTAAAAATAACCATCCTGCATTGGTGGGCTTATGGGTGTTTATTGCCTTTAGTATATTAGCTGCAACAGCACCGTTTCTTGCGCCCTATGGAGTAAACCAACAGCACAGTAATGCACTACTGCTGCCACCGTCATGGAATGAAATGGGCGATGTGCGGTTTATTTTAGGCACCGATGACTTAGGCCGAGATGTGCTTTCACGCTTAATGAATGGCGCGACTTATACATTTGGCTTGTCGGTCGTGGCTGCACTAATTACCACCATAATTGGTGTGTTAGTCGGTACATTTGCTGGTATTAGCAAAGGCATACGCTCTAGCTTTTTGAACCATTTACTTGATGTAACCTTGTCTATCCCCTCATTATTATTGGCCATTATTATTATTGCCATACTCGGTCCTGGATTAATGAATACCGTTTGGGCAATTATTTTAGCGCTGTTACCACAGTTTATTCATTCCATTAGAAACCTAATCGTTGATGAGCTAGGTAAAGATTATGTCACAGCGTACCGGCTCGATGGGGCCTCTAAGTGGCATATTTTATCGCGCGGTATTTTTCCTAATGTGTATGAATATATTGTGGTTATTTTTACTATGGCCCTCTCTACTGCTATTTTAGATATTGCTGCGCTAGGGTTTTTAAAACTTGGCGCGCAGCCGCCCACCACTGAATGGGGTGCTATTTTGGCCGAAAACTTAGGGCTTATTTATTTAGCGCCATGGACGGTGGCTCTTCCGGGTGTACTGCTATTTTTAGCCGTTCTTTCAACAAACTTGGTGGGCGATGGACTTCGCAAAGTTTTACAAGCGCGTAAGGCCGATTAAATGCATTTACTAGATATTCGAAACTTAACCATAGAGCTGCAAACGTCTGAAACTGCTATTCGCGCTGTTGACCGGGTAAGTTTTAGTTTAAAAGAAGGTGAAGTACACGCCTTAGTGGGAGAATCCGGCTCAGGAAAAAGCTTAATTGCAAAAGCCATTGTAGGCGTACTTAACGAACGCTGGGTTATAACCGCCGATAGAATGCATTGGCGCGGTGTTGATTTAATGCGCCTCACACCAGAGCAGCGCCGTAAAACCGTCAGCCAAGACATTGCAATGATTTACCAAGATCCAAGTCGCTGCCTTGACCCTACTGCAAAAATATTTAACCAAATCGCTGAAACACTGCCTGAAGTGGCCGCCAAAGGGTTTTTCTTAAAACGCAACCGAGAGCGTAAAGATCGTGTAAAAGCACTGATACACAAAGTGGGCATTAAAAATCATGAAGCCGTGCTTGATAGCTACCCTCATGAACTCTCTGAAGGCGTTTGTCAAAAAGTCATGATAGCCATGGCCATTGCGCGTACACCTAAATTGCTCATTGCTGATGAGCCAACAACCGCACTAGAAAGTACCACTCGTGCGCAGGTATTTCGATTATTAAAAAGTTTGAATCAGCTAAAGAATATGTCTATTTTGATGATTTCCCATGAGCTAGAAGAAATAGTAAATTGGTCACATGGTATTCATGTTTTGTATTGCGGACAAATGGTTGAAGCTGGTCCAACGCACCGTATTTTTAGCCAACCGCGTCATCCATATACGCAGGCTTTATTAAAAAGCTTACCTGATTATGAGCACGGCTTAGCCCATAAAGAACCTTTTTATGCATTAAAAGGCACCATACCTACACTACAACATTTACCGATTGGTTGTCGTTTAGGACCGCGTTGCCCGCAAGCACAAAAAGAGTGTGTGGTTGCCCCTAAACTCTCTAAACACCACGGCCATAGTTACGCGTGTCACTTTCCATTGATCAAGGAAGTAAAATAATGCAACCCTTGTTAAAAGTTCAAGCCTTGTCAAAAGCCTTTAACATGCGTGCAGGTTTATTTAGCCGTAAAAAATTTGATGTACTAAAAAACATCTCATTTAGTATTGGTAAAGGTGAAACGATTGCCATTATTGGTGAAACCGGCTCAGGAAAAAGCACCCTCGCTAAATTGTTAGTTGGCGCATACAGTGCAGACAGCGGACAAATATTATTAGAAAATAACACCATTGAAAACAACGGCCAGCGCGATGCTCAGTGCCGTTACATCCGAATGATTTTTCAAGATTCGGCCACCTCATTAAACCCGGCATTAACCATTGCAGAAATGCTCGACGATTGCCTAAAATTTAATACCGATTTTGATAAAGATCAGCGCAGTGAAAAAATTGGCAGTACTTTACTTAAGGTCGGTTTGCTGGTTGATCATCAACAATACTATCCGCATATGTTTAGTATTGGGCAATTACAGCGTATAGCGCTCGCTCGCGCACTTATTTTAGATCCCAAGGTAGTTGTACTCGATGAGGCACTTTCGTCGCTTGACCCCTCTGTGAGGGCGCAAATAGTTAACTTATTACTTAAATTACAGCTCGAAACCGGTTTAACCTATATTTTGATCACCCATCACTTAAGTTTAGTGCGTCATATTAGCGACCAATTAGTCGTTCTCAATAAAGGTGAAATTGTTGAATACGGTCCCACTGAAGCTATTTTTCAAAGCCCACAGTCAAAGGTTACTCAACGCTTATTAAGCTGTTAATACAAAAACAAAAAAGGCGCCAATTGGCGCCTTTTATAGTTTAGCTATTATTTATTCCGCAGGTTGCGCTGCTTTTGGTACATTTAGTTCCGCTTGTTGCTTAAGCGACTCAATGAATACCGTATAGTTTTTCTGTGCTTGGGCCATCGTGATATTTTGCTTCATTTGTGGCTCAATGCTGTCACTTACAGGTGCATCCGTGACTGAGTTAAGCGCAACAATGGCAGCATCACCATTGTTTAAGTTAACTACATCATAAACTGCGCCATCACGTGGGTGCGCCATTTTAAATACTTGAGTAACAATAGCAGGCGAAACAGCAAAGCTTTCACGAGTAAGTTGCGACTCTTGACGAACGCTTAGTGACTGCTCAGCAGCAACATCGTTTAAGCTCTTACCGTCTTTGATTTGTGCAAATAAGGTACGTGCTTTTTCTTTAGCAAGATCCGACGCTTTTTCGTTTACTAAGCGTGTTTTAATTTGCTCGCTTACTTCGCTCAATGCTTTAGTTGCAGCCGGTTGATGCTCGTTAACACGAACCACAATCACGTGCTCATTACCTAGTTCGATTACTTCTGAGTTTACTTTATCTTCTAGTAATTCAACTGATGATAATGCGGTTATAACCGCAGGATTATTAAGCGGCTCAGGAAGCGCACTCAGTGCTAATAGCGGTGTAGATTGTACTTCAACACCCGCCACTTCAGCAGCATCGTCTAAGCGGTCAGAAATCTCAAATGCTAACGCACCCATTTCTGTTTGCTTCTCGTAAAACGCATCCACTTTTTCAGCTTGTTCAAGTTCAGCACGTAAATCGGCTTTCACGGCATCGTAAGGTTTAACTTGCTGCGATTGAATGTCTGTAAGTTTAATGATGTGATAACCAAATTCAGAGGCTACTACATCAGAGTAATCACCTTTGTTTTGCAGTGCAAAAGCAGCATCTTCAAATGCAGGCTCCATGACATCACGTTCAATCCACTCTAGGTCACCACCCATTTCGGCGCTAACAATATCATCTGACGACGATTCAGCTAATTGTGCAAAATCAGCACCCGCATTAAGCTGTGCTAATAAAGACTCAGCTTTCGCTTTTGCCGCATCGTCATCTTCACTGTTATCAATTAAGATATGTGATACACGACGTTTTTCAGGCTCAACATATTGCGCTTTACTCTGCTCATAATATGCTTTTACGTCGTCTTCGCTTACCGATGCAACATCGATATCATCTGCATCTAACTCAATGTAATTAACTGAAATAAGCTCTGGCGATAAAAATTGCCCTGCATTTAATTCGTAATAATCTGCCACTTCTTGATCAGTAACGTCAACATCAGCCTGCATTGCTTGTTTATCAATGACTAAATAATCAATGCTGCGAGTTTGTTGTTGCAGTGCAATGGCTGATTTAAGCTCGTTTTGCAATGCAAAGTCAGTTCCTGCAACCGCTGACACTAACTGGCTACGTGTCATATCATCACGAAGGTACTCTCGAAATGAATCAGGTTGGAAGTTCATTTGACGAATCACTTGTAAGTAACGGTCGTTATTAAACTGATCGCCAATTTTAAAATAAGGAAGCTCTAAAATTGTTTGACGAATACTTTCATCACTCACACGCAGACCCAGCTCAGTCGCTAACTGGCTTTGTAATTCTTGTTGTACTAAACGGTCAATCACGCCTTGACGTATTTGAGCCATATAAGTTGGATCGGCTGCTATTTGGGTAAAATATTCACCAAATTGTTGTTCTAAGCGGCTACGTTCATTTTGAAACGCACGGCTAAATTCTGTTTGGCTAATTTTAATTCCATTTACTTCAGCAACGGGTTGTTCTGTGGTTTGACCTAAGTAACTACCGATCCCAGCTAAGGCAAAAGATAAAATCACCGCGCCTAAAATGACTTTGGCTACCGGCCCTTGCGAACCTTCTCTGATTTTCTCAAGCATTTGTTTATCTCTTTTCTGACCAAGGTCTTTTCTACCTTGTCATATGTAAAAAAAGCGTATCTTACCAGATACGCTTTTTCACTTGAAGTAACTGGCGGTGAAGTAACTTAATTCATCGATTAGAATAATTAAGCGTATTGTTCACTCGCCATAACTAATTTGTTTACACAGTGATTAGTTTACTGCGTCTTTAAGCGCTTTACCGGCTTTAAAAGCTGGGATGTTAGCAGCAGCAATTTGAATCGTTTCACCAGTTTGTGGGTTACGACCTGCACGAGCAGCACGCTCACGTACAGAGAAAGTACCAAAACCAACAAGTGCAACTGAGTCGCCATCTTTTAGCGCGCCAGATACAGATTCGATGAATGAATCTAGTGCACGACCTGCAGCCGCTTTAGAAATGTCAGCATCAGCTGCGATTTGATCGATTAATTGAGATTTATTCACAATATCATCCTCTTTCATTGTTGTTATCAAGAGCGATTGTTTTTTTAAACTAACATCACTGTTTTGAAATTTTTGAGCATTTATTTAAAGCTCATATGATTATATTTTTCTTAAGCCTAGGCCCTGCAAGGGCTAGGCTTGAAAACCAGTGCTTAACTTATCATACCGTTTAGATTTGAAAAGCCCCTAAAAGCACTTTTTTTGGCTTTTTTACTGCTTTTTCGGTGTTTCGACTGAAAAACTATCAACTGGATGCACTAAAGCAAGCTTTAATACCTCATCAATCCATGTAACTGGGTGAATATCAAGACCCGCCAATACATTGTCAGGTATCTCTTTTAAGTCACGTTCGTTAATTTTTGGAATGATGACCGTTTTAATCCCACCACGGTGAGCCGCTAATAATTTCTCTTTTAAACCACCAATAGGCAATACTTCACCACGTAAGGTAATTTCACCTGTCATGGCTACATCAGAGCGCACCGCATTACCGGTTAAGCTTGAAACCAAACACGTTACCATTGCAATACCGGCACTTGGGCCATCTTTAGGTGTTGCGCCCTCAGGTACGTGTACGTGAATATCGCGTTTTTCATAAAAGTCGCTATTAATACGCAGCTCATCAGCACGATTACGCACAACGGTCATCGCCGCTTGAATCGACTCTTGCATCACATCGCCTAACGAGCCTGTATAGGTCAGCTTACCTTTACCTGGTACTGCAGCACATTCAATCGTGAGTAAGTCACCACCGACTTCTGTCCATGCAAGGCCTGTAACTTGGCCAATACGGTCGCCGTCTTCTGCTTTACCGTAATCAAAGCGTTGCACACCTAAGTATTCTTCAAGGTTATCTGCATCAATTGTCACTGTTTTAGTGTCTTTTTCGATTAAGATATTTTTAACCGCTTTACGACATAGCTTAGATACTTCACGCTCTAAATTACGCACGCCCGCTTCACGAGTGTAATAACGGATAATACCAATGATAGCACTGTCGGCGATTTCAACTTCTTTAGCTTTTAGACCATTACGCTTAATTTGCTTAGGAATTAAGTGCTCTTTAGCAATATTTAGCTTTTCGTCCTCGGTGTAACCCGATAATCGAATCACTTCCATGCGGTCTAATAAAGGACCTGGAATATTAAAGCTATTTGAGGTTGCCACAAACATCACATCAGATAAGTCGTAATCAACTTCTAAGTAATGGTCCGCAAAGTGACTGTTTTGTTCAGGATCCAGTACTTCTAATAATGCTGATGCAGGGTCACCGCGCATATCTGCTGACATTTTGTCAATTTCATCTAACAAGAATAATGGGTTTTTAACGCCCACTTTAGTCATGTTTTGAATTAACTTACCAGGCATAGAGCCAATGTAAGTACGACGATGCCCACGAATCTCAGCCTCATCGCGTACACCACCGAGCGCCATACGAACGTATTTACGACCAGTAGAACGGGCAATCGACTGTCCAAGTGATGTTTTACCTACACCTGGCGGTCCAACTAAACATAAGATTGGCCCTTTAAGTTTATTTGTGCGCTGTTGTACTGCGAGGTACTCAATAATGCGCTCTTTGACTTTATCAAGGCCGTGGTGGTCGCTATCTAATATTTTTTGCGCGCCGGCTAAGTCTTTTTTCACCTTAGAGCGCTTTTTCCACGGTACGTTAATTAACGTATCTATGTATGAGCGAACAACACTGGCTTCTGCCGACATTGGCGACATCATCTTAAGCTTATTTAACTCAGCTGTGGCTTTTTCTTTCGCTTCTGATGGCATGCCAGACTCTTCAATGCGCTTTTTCAACGCTTCAAATTCATCCGGTACGTCATCAATTTCACCCAACTCTTTTTGAATCGCTTTCATTTGCTCATTGAGGTAATACTCACGCTGCGATTTTTCCATTTGCTTTTTAACGCGGGTGCGAATTTTCTTCTCAACTTGCAATAAGTCTATTTCACCTTCCATCAGCGCCATTAAGTACTCTAAACGTTCTGTAACGCTAGATATTTCAAGTACTTTTTGTTTTTCAGGCACTTTCAATGGCATATGTGCTGCCATAGTGTCAGCAAGACGCGCAGGCTCATCAATACCCGATACCGAGGTCATGACTTCAGGTGGAATTTTTTTATTTAATTTTACATAGCCTTCAAACTGGCTCAATGCACTACGAATAAAGATATCTTGTTCTTGTTCGTTTACTGAATCAGACTCAATAAACTGTGCATTGGCAACGAAGAAGTCTTCGTTATCAATAAACTCTTCGATATTCGCACGTTGTGTGCCTTCAACTAATACTTTTACTGTACCATCGGGTAGCTTTAATAATTGAAGTACAGTCGCAATTGTCCCAACACGATAAATATCGTCTTTCTCAGGCTCATCTACAGTTGCATCTTTTTGTGCAACTAAGAAAATTTGTTTGTCTTTATCCATTGCCGCTTCAAGGCATTTTATTGATTTTTCACGGCCTACAAAAAGCGGGATCACCATGTGTGGATACACCACCACATCGCGCAGTGCTAGCACAGGGATTTCGACTCGATCGTTTCTCTCAAGCGTCATTGTATTTTCTCTTTGCACTTCATTTATTTAAAGATTACTCAAGTATATGGGGATAACCTAATTAAAGTTCAACAATTTTTGTTAACTCGATTAAATTAATTATAAAAAAAGGAGCCATTGGCTCCCTTTTTTTATAATTCGCTCAGAATTTAATCTGCCGCAGCGTGTTCTTGATGATTGCTATCATAAATTAAGATGGGATCAGACTCACCTTTAATAACGGTTTCATCAACAACCACTTTGCTAACGTTATCAATTGAAGGCAGCTCATACATAGTATCAAGTAATACACCTTCTACGATTGAACGTAGGCCACGTGCACCGGTTTTACGTTCCATTGCTTTATGAGCAATAGCACGCAGTGCATCATCACGAAACTCAAGCTCAACATCTTCCATACCAAACAATACTGAAAACTGTTTAGTAATGGCGTTTTTAGGCTCACTTAGAATTTGTACCAGCGCGGCTTCATCAAGTTCTGTCAGTGTTGCAACCACAGGTAAACGTCCAATAAACTCTGGAATTAAACCATATTTTACTAAATCTTCTGGCTCAACATCTTTAAATGTTTCACTCAGAGAACGGCTCGCCGCCGACTCTTTAACGTCAACACCAAAACCAATACCGGTGTTTTTGTGGCTACGCTGCTCAATAACTTTATCAAGACCAGCAAATGCACCACCACAAATAAACAGTATTTTAGAGGTGTCTACTTGCAGGAACTCTTGCTGTGGATGTTTACGTCCACCTTGTGGAGGAACAGAAGCTACTGTACCTTCAATCAGTTTAAGTAAGGCTTGTTGTACACCTTCACCTGATACATCACGTGTGATTGATGGGTTATCTGATTTACGAGAAATTTTGTCAATTTCATCAATGTAAACAATACCACGTTGTGCTTTTTCTACGTCGTAGTCACATTTTTGTAAAAGCTTTTGAATAATGTTTTCAACATCTTCACCTACATAACCGGCTTCGGTTAGTGTGGTGGCATCGGCCATAGTAAACGGCACATCAAGTAAACGAGCTAACGTTTCAGCTAATAATGTTTTACCACTCCCGGTTGGGCCAATTAATAAAATATTACTTTTACCTAGTTCAACGTCTTGTTTAGTTGATTGATTGCGTAAACGCTTGTAGTGATTGTAAACCGCTACAGACAATACTTTTTTAGCATGGTCTTGACCAATAACGTAGTCGTCTAAGTGGTTACGAATTTCTTTTGGCACAGGTAATTTGTCAGCGGCATCATGCTTAGGCGCGATGTCTTTAATTTCTTCCCTGATAATATCATTACACAGCTCTACACATTCATCACAAACGTATACTGAAGGTCCTGCAATTAATTTTCGAACTTCATGCTGGCTTTTGCCACAAAAAGAGCAGTATAACAATTTATTACTTTTGTCGCCGTCTGTAGGAGTGTCAGACATTCAGCTACCTCATTTTATTACGTTGGCCACCAAAGTCTTGGTGGCTATTTTAATACGCTTTAACTATACCAAAATTTAGTGTTTTTCGCATAGTAACTCTCATTAGCAAGCATCACTGCTTGCAGGCATACTTACTTGCTACCGCGATTAGTAAATACTGAGTCAACAATACCGTAATCTACAGCTTGGCTTGCACTCATAAAATTGTCACGGTCTGTATCGCGTGAAACAACGTCAAGCGGTTGGCCAGTATGCTCAGCCATTAAGCGATTTAACTTGTCTTTGATAGACAGGATTTCTTTTGCGTGTATTTCAAAGTCAGACGCTTGACCTTGGAATCCACCTAACGGTTGGTGAATCATCACGCGTGAATTTGGTAAACAAAAACGTTTACCCTTCGCGCCACCAGACAGTAAAAATGCGCCCATGCTAGCCGCTTGGCCTACACAGATTGTGCTTACGTCTGGTTTAATGAAGTTCATTGTATCGTAAATAGCCATTCCCGCAGTGACCGAGCCACCCGGTGAATTGATATATAAGAAAATATCTTTCTCTGGGTTCTCTGATTCTAAGAAAAGCATTTGCGCTAAGATCAGGTTTGCCATGTTGTCTTCAACTTGGCCCGTTAAAAAGATAATACGCTCTTTTAATAGTCTCGAATAAATATCAAACGAGCGCTCGCCTTTAGCTGTTTGCTCAACAACCATAGGGACTAATGCGTTTAGGGGATCTGTCATACCAGTGTTCATACTTATTTAATTCCTTATGCGCTTATACTTATTCTAAGAAAAGCATAATGATCATTTTTAGCTAATTAAGAACCACAAACTAAAATGGCCCGGGCACACTGCATAAACAGAGTAACACGAGCCATTTAATCGTTAGCGAGCGCTTAAGTCAATGACTTATTATGCACCTTGCTGTGGATTCATGATGTCATCAAATGCTTTTTCAACATCAGTCACAGTTGCTTTAGCTAAAATAGCTTCAACAGCTTGCTCTTCCATTGCTACATTACGCATTTGCTGCATTAGTTGATCATTCGCTTTGTAGTATTCTACTACTTCAGTTGGATCTTCGTATGCAGAAGCTACAGTAGCAATCAATGCTTCAACTTTAGCGTCATCAACTTTGATGTCATTCGCTTTAATAACTTCACCTAATAATAGGCCAGTTTTAACACGTGTTACTGCTTGCTCGTGGAACAATTCAGCTGGAAGCTCTGGCATGTTTTGACCATTGCCACCAAAACGTTGAGCAGCTTGCTGACGTAGTGCGTCAACTTCTTGGTCGATTAATGCTTTAGGCACTTCAACTTCGTTTTGCTCTAAAAGACCTTTGATTGCTTGGTCTTTAACGTTAGCTTTAACCGCTTGGTCTAGCTCACGCGTCATGTTCTTTTTAACTTCTTCTTTAAGCGCGTCTACGCCGCCTTCGGTAACACCGAATTTAGTTGCAAACTCATCGCTTAATTCAGGTAATTCTTGCGCTTCAACTTTTTTCACTGTGATAGTGAATTGAGCCGCTTTACCTTTTAAGTTTTCAGCATGGTAGTCTTCAGGGAAGTTTACATCAGCAACCACTTCTTCGCCTGCTTTTTTACCAACGATGTTATCTTCAAAACCTGGGATCATACGACCTTGGCCAAGTTCTAATGGGAAGTCTTCAGCTTTGCCGCCTTCAAACTCTTCGCCGTCGATAGTACCAACGAAATCAACCGTTACACGGTCGTTTGCGCCAGCCGCTGCATCAACATCAGCCCAAGAAGCGTGTTGCTTACGAAGTGTTTCTAGCATGTTTGCTAAATCTTCGTCAGTAACTTCTACCGCTGGTTTTTCAACAGCAATTTTCTCTAAACCTTGAACTTCAACTTCAGGGTAAACTTCAAATGTTGCTGAGAATTCTAAATCTTTACCTGCTTCAAGTGCTTTAGGAGCAAATGTAGGTGCGCCTGCAGGATTAATTTTTTCAGCAACAATTGCTTCAATGTAATTACGTTGCATTACTTCGCCAGCTACTTCTTGACGAACAGCTGGTCCAAAACGCTTGTTGATTACTGATACTGGAACTTTACCAGCACGGAAACCGTCGATACGCTGCGTTTTTGACAGTTGTTGTAAGCGTTTTTTTACTTCGGTCTCAACGTTCTCTGCAGGAACGGTGATGGTCAGACGGCGCTCAAGGCCTTGAGTCGTCTCAACAGAAACTTGCATGATTTACCTCAATATTCAATTTTGGCGACTGTTCGCCTTCCTTACAAACAAAGTAATCTATAGGCGTCTTGATAAAATTCAAGCTTTGGGGCTTAAAAAAATCCGTCGCTACCAGGAGATACCATTGCTGCTCTGCCCTTAGGGCACTATATTATTAAACAAATAGACGCGGCATTATAACCTAATATTTATGATAGTCGAGTGTAGGGGGCAATTATTTGGGGTAGATCAGGGTAGATAACGACTAAGCGAATAAAAAACAGACTAATTAAGTGAAAATAGGATTAATAAAGAAAAAATTAAGGATGTTGTGTAATAAAAGTAGAATTTAGATGTGTTTTACTTAGGGGAAAATGGTCGGCGATGCAGGATTTGAACCTGCGACCCCTTGGACCCAAACCAAGTGCGCTACCAAACTGCGCTAATCGCCGATATAACTTTTTTTGAATACTTAAATGTTGGATTTAAGACCACTTATAAGAAAGTGGTCGGCGATGCAGGATTTGAACCTGCGACCCCTTGGACCCAAACCAAGTGCGCTACCAAACTGCGCTAATCGCCGATATTCTTTTTGTAAATTGGGGTGACTGATGGGGCTCGAACCCACGACAACCGGAATCACAATCCGGGGCTCTACCAACTGAGCTACAATCACCACGGCATTACAGTGTTTTCAAAATGGCGCACCCAGAAGGATTCGAACCTTCGACCGACGCCTTAGAAGGGCGTTGCTCTATCCAGCTGAGCTATGGGCGCATCGAAAACTTCATAGTTCACTAGTAAGTTAAATTGTTATGAGTAAACATAAAAATGGTCGGCGATGCAGGATTTGAACCTGCGACCCCTTGGACCCAAACCAAGTGCGCTACCAAACTGCGCTAATCGCCGATACTTACTATTGTCTGCGAGTGACCTCGTTGACAACGGGGTGCATAATAGTGATTTGACTGGGTTAGGTCAAACGTTTTTTTAAGAAAACAAATCAATTGCTCATTTTTAGTTCATAATGGTCAAATATTACGATACAGGGATAAAATTTAAACTCTTTTTTATAATTCGAGCGCTTATACTTTAAAAGCAACTTGGCGCTTAACCGCTTTTCTGCGAAAATAGTCGCCATATTAAAAAATGAGTAAGATAAAGGTGTTTTCTTTATCGGCATTTTAACCCCTATATATGCATTCGTTTTTTAAATGTATCGGTATCAAGTTAATTAACCTAATTAAAGGTCACCCATGACGGCAAACATCATTGATGGTAAAGCAGTAGCAAAACAAGTACGTAGCGCAGTGGCTGAACGAGTTTCAGAACGTGTTGCACAAAACCTTAGAGCCCCAGGATTAGCTGTGGTACTTGTTGGACAAGATCCAGCAAGCCAAGTTTACGTTGGTTCAAAACGTAAAGCCTGTGAAGAGGTTGGTTTTATTTCTAAGTCATTCGACTTACCAGCAGACACCACAGAGCAAGCGCTATTAGCATTAATTGATGAGTTGAATGTTGATGGTGAAATTGATGGTATTTTAGTGCAGCTCCCTTTACCAGAGGGCTTAGATGCAGAAAAAATTCTTGAGCGTATTACTCCACACAAAGACGTTGATGGTTTTCACCCTTATAATATTGGCCGATTAGCACAGCGTATGCCTGCTCTTCGTCCATGTACACCTAAGGGTATTATTACTTTACTAGATTCAACCGGCGTACGTTACAAAGGCATGCATGCTGTGGTTGTTGGTGCCTCTAATATTGTGGGTCGACCTATGTCACTTGAGCTGTTACTCGCCGGATGTACCACCACTGTTTGCCATAAGTTTACCCAAGATTTAGAAACGCATGTACGTCGTGCTGACTTACTGGTTGTAGCAGTGGGTAAACCTGAATTTATTCCTGGTGATTGGATAAAAGACGGCGCCATTGTTATTGATGTAGGTATTAACCGTTTAGACAACGGTAAATTAGTGGGTGATGTAGAGTACGCAGTTGCAGAGCAAAAAGCTGACTTTATTACCCCTGTACCAGGCGGTGTGGGCCCAATGACGGTTGCCAGCTTAATTGAAAATACGCTAGAAGCGTGTGAAAAATATCACAGCTAATAAACAAAAAATAAAGTAATGAAGAGCCCGCTTAATTGCGGGCTTTTTGTATCATCATTCTTCGTTTTATTAATGCCAAGCCTTGTGGCAATACCGAAAACACGATCATTAATAACATAATCGCGTACTGCCAACTTTCATATTGTTCGTTAATCAATAACCCTGCACATAAAATGCCGGCAATTGGGTTAGCTATAGTGCCAAAAGTAAATTCAACCACTGTCATTCGCCCTAATAACCAAACATACAAAATATAGGCTAAAGCAGTGTTAGGTACCACCAGCCAAAATAGCGCCAGCCATTGGGTTGTATTTATTGATGCAGTTAAAAATTGATACTGCTGGGGAGCAAAATAAAAAGCCTGTATTGCAGCAACAATCGCTAGCAAACTGCCACCAATGATTAATTGCCACGTAAGTACCGTCCACCAGTGTACTTTAGCGGTCACTTTTTTTACCAGCGTACTGCCTATAACAATAGTCAATAGCGCCCCTATCAGTGCCACTACTCCCAATAAATTAAGTGCAATATGTTGTGGGTCAAATAAGCGCCATGCTAAAACCACTAAAGCAAGGGCACAAAATCCTTGCACTAACGCTGGCTGTTGCCGTTTAACAAGCCAGGCATACAATAATGCTACTACCGGTACAGACACCATACCGACACCTGCAATCGCAGCAGGTAAATTAATCGCCATTACAAAAATAAAACTAAAAAACAACGCAATATTGATTGCGCCTATTAGAAAAATGCCTGGCCACTGTTTAGCCGTTGGCCAAGAAGGTTTAAATAACAACAATAATAAACCAGCAGGGAGTGCACGTATGGCTCCTAGCAAGATTGGCGGCCACTCTGGGGTTGCGTATTTAGTTACCGCATAAGTCGTTCCCCATAAAAAAGCTGGGATCATGGCAAGTAAAATATTCATTAATTTTCCATTTTTAAATTGATGAATGCGAGTTTAAAACCTCAACTATAATTGAGGTCAACAATATCAATTTTATTAAAAGCATAATCAATCTAATGCAATTGATATAACCAAAAAAGGGTTACCCTATGGCAACCCTTTTTTTGTGTTCAGCGCGTTATGGCTAAATCCGCAAAGCTCAACAAACCCTAAGCTTTACGCCACGTTGTTTTTCCCGCTGAATCTTCAAGTACTACACCTAACGCATTTAGAGCATCGCGAGCTTCATCTGCTGCAGCCCAATTTTTACTGGCACGTGCGTCATTACGTTTTACAATCAGTGCCTCAATTTCAGCCACTTCATCGTCGTTTTGACCGCCTTGTAAAAATGCCTCTGGTGCTTGTTGAGCAATACCAAGTATTTCACCTAAGCTACGTAGAATAAAGGCTAAATGTCCTGCTTTTTCGCTATCACTGTCTTTTACACGATTTAGCTCTTTAGCAACTTCAAACACAACCGGTAATGCTTCTGGCGAATTAAAGTCATCATTCATGGCTTTTCTAAACTTAGCCACATACTCATTACCCTCAAGCACACATTCAACTGGCTCAACGCCACGTAATGCGGTGTAAATACGCTCAAGAGACGAACGTGCTTGGTCTAAGTTTTCTTGCGAGTAATTGAGCTGACTGCGGTAATGACCTGATATTAAAAAGTAACGAACCGACTCTGCGTCATATTGTTTTAATACCTCACGAACGGTAAAAAAATTATCTAACGATTTAGACATCTTCTCTTTGTTCACTTGTACCATACCGGTGTGGATCCAAGTATTTACATACTGGCCATTATTTGCACAGCACGATTGCGCGATTTCGTTTTCGTGGTGCGGGAACTGTAGGTCTGAACCACCACCATGAATATCAAAATGCTCACCTAAATGCTTAGAGCTCATTGCTGAACATTCTATGTGCCAACCAGGGCGACCCTCACCCCAAGGTGATGACCACGACGGCTCCCCTGCTTTGGCTTTTTTCCATAAAACAAAATCAAGAGGATCGTCTTTATCTTGAGCTACTTCAACACGCGAACCTGATTGCAACATGGTTAAATCTTGTTGCGAAAGAGCTCCGTATTGCTCAAAGGTAGAAACATCAAATAAAACGTCGCCATCGGCTGCAACATAAGCGTGGCCTTTGGCAATCAAACGCTCAACCATAGCAATAATTTCATCCATGTGGCCGGTTACGGTTGGCTCTATATCAGGACGTAGCATATTTAAACTGTCAAAGTCTTCATGCATGGCTTTAGTCATACGAACGGTTAAGTCGTTAATCGCCTCACCGTTTTCATTTGCGCGCTTGATAATTTTATCATCAACATCGGTAATATTACGTACATACTTTAAATCGTAACCTAAGTGGCGAAGGTAGCGAACAATTACATCAAAACCCACAAATGTGCGTGCATGGCCAATGTGACAGTAATCATAAATGGTGATACCACACACATACATGTCGATTTTTCCATCGACCATAGGTTTAAACTCTTCTTTTTGGCGTGTCAGTGTGTTGTATATTTGTACCATTTAGTTGCTTTCCTTCACGATTAACAGAAAAGCTATGTTACCACTTGCTAAGCATGGGCTCTAGCGGTTTATCAAAGCTCTTTGTTAATCTGGGTCAACTACGATAAAATAGCGTCAATATTCAAACCAGCTATAGGAAATCTCATGGTTGTTCTACACACAAATTTTGGTGATATCACCATTAAAATGCACGAAAGCGAAGCTCCAAATACAGTAAAAAACTTTTTAGAGTATGCAAACTCAGGTTTTTATAACGGCACTATTTTTCATCGTGTAATTGATGGTTTTATGGTTCAAGGCGGTGGTTTTGCACCGGGTATGGAACAAAAAGAAGTAAACGACCCAATTGAAAATGAAGCGAACAATGGCCTATCAAACAAAGTAGGTACATTAGCAATGGCACGCACGCCTGATCCACACTCAGCTACAGCGCAATTTTTCATTAACGTGAATAACAACGACTTTTTAAACCACAGCAGTGAAACATCACAGGGCTGGGGTTACTGTGTGTTTGCTGAAGTAGTAGAAGGCATGGACGTAGTAAATAAAATCAAAGGTGTTGCTACAGGTAGCAATGGCTTCCACCAAGATGTACCACTTGAAGATGTGGTAATTGAAAGTGTAACTGTCAGCTAAGACCGCATTATTCTTCAAAGAATACATAAAGCGGGTATTCACCCGCTTTTATCTAAATGGAATCACCATGACTCGCCAAACCTACTTTATCGCCGATTTACATTTGAGTGAAAATCGCCCTGATATTACAGCGGCATTTTTTAAATTTTTACACGCCCATATTACTCCTCAAAAAGTAGACGCCCTATATATTTTAGGTGATTTTTTTGAAGTGTGGGTTGGTGACGATTATGTTAGCGAACTCTCAGCGACAGTGGCAGAACAGCTAAAAGCAGTTAATAACTTAGGTATTCCTATTTATTTTGTACACGGTAATCGCGACTTTATCATGCGAGAACAATACGCCGATATGGCAGGAATGACCTTACTGAATGAGCAAACAGTGATCGACCTCTACGGCACTCCTACTGTCATTTTGCACGGTGATGAAATGTGTACCCAGGATGTTGAGTACCAAAAGTTTCGTCGAAAGAGCCGTGGTTGGTGGTGGCCTAAACTTATGCTTGCTATGCCATTGTGGTATCGTAAAAAAATAGCGCGTGATGCACGTGAAAAAAGTAAACTTAGCCAAGCAGACAAACCTATAGAAATACTGGATGTAGTGCAAAGCGCAGTACTCGAAACCTTCGCCAAACATAACGTGGCTAATATGATCCACGGCCATACTCACCGCCCTGATGTACATACCTATGAAGTTAATAACCAAACGCTTACTCGCACAGTATTGGGCGATTGGTATACTCAAGGTTCGTATTTAGTGGTTACCCCTAATTCTCAAGAGTTAGTTTCGACCCCCTTGTAGGGTTTTTAGCCTTTATTGACTAATCGTAATGAGACTTTGCTTTTAAGTCAGGTAAAGTAATAATAAATTGCGTTTTAAAATAGGTATCGCTTTGTGGTTCTGAATGAAGTTTGATGTCCCCTTTTAAAACCTGGGTTACCCATTGATAAACCATATATAAACCTAAACCCGTGTTACCTTTACCTCTAGCTGTAGTATAAAAGGGTTCAAATATATCTGCCTTTATCTCACCATCAACACCTTTGCCATTATCTGACACGCTCAGCCTCACCCTATTATTACTCGCTTGTTCGACTTTTATTTCTATTACCCCTTCCTGCTTTTCATCAAAAGCATGGTTTAGCGCATTAACCACTAAGTTTTCGACCACCTGAGAAATAATACCTGGCAAGCTAATTACCTGTTTATTAAGTAAAAAAACAGTTTTCACTTTTATTGGCGAGTTTTTTAACCTGGAGTTTAATGACAATAATAGCTCTTCAATAATTTTTTCAATATCACATGCTATAAATTCATCATTATGGCGATCAATCGCCATTTTTTTAAAACTTTTTACTAATACGGCGGTTTTATTTAAATTAATTTTAGCCAGCGCTAGGTTCTCTCCAATACTTGTTGTAGTACATTCTAACGTTGATTTAGTCAGCCCCTGTTTCATCGCTTCATTTAATTTATTCAATGCCATATCTGCATTTGAAACAGAAATAACGGCTCCACCGATAGGCGTATTCATTTCATGAGCAACACCTGCCACGAGCAACCCTAATGAGGATAGTTTTTGCGCTTCAATTAACCCTTCTTGCAGTTGCTGCTGCTGCTTAATTGTGGCATCAAGCTCACGGTTAACGATATCTAGTTCTATCTTTTCAATATGTAATTTATGTGACAGGGCTAATAGCTGATTTTGAAACTTATACTCACGATAAATAAAACCAAAGCTAATTAAACATAGTAATCCACTGCAAATTAACGCTAACCTTAAGGCCGCATTTCGTACAGTTATTAACAATTCATTGGGGCTACTTATAAGAATAATTAATTCTTTGTCAGCATTGCTAATTCTACCTTTGTTCTCGCGCAACGAAAAAATAGAAAAACGGCGGTAGGTATAAAGACTAAGGTTAAAAAAGTGCGAACCATATTCTACATTGCCATCAATAATTTGCTGCCAAAGCTCTGGTTTTTTTAAAGCGAGTGTTTGCTCATTTTTACCATACATAAACCCCCACTCTAATTCAGCATCAGTATTTAATAACCAAAAGCCATCGTGATTTAAAATGCTAATTAAAGTGCTCTCTTGGCTGTAACTTTTAATCTGATCAAACAAATAATCTAAGTTAAAGTTTACCACTAGCAAACCATCTAATAGGTAATTTTCTTTATCCGTACGATAGGTTACACGGATTGTTGGTTGATGAGGCATTACAATTTGGTTGCGTTCGATATTTAAATCTATTTCTGTGGCAAAAATGTCAGGCGCACTGACCTGCATCCCTTTTTGAAAGTAGTAACGGGTTTGCTTATTTTGCAACTCATCAGGCGATACAATTTCGCCAATACCATTGGCTGCGTTAATGCGGTATTGCTCTTGGCCTTGTGTATCTAGCCAGCGAATTTGCGCGATATTAGTAGAGATAGCAGCAAAATTTAAAAAATAGTTATTTATTTCATCTCTTCTTTGCTTTGATTGTATAGGCTTGTTTGGTGTGTCGCTTTTTAAAATCGGCCCTTGGGCCAGGATACGCGTAAGCTTTTTAATACTACTGAGCTCTTTAGAAAAATCTCCACTGATAAGGACTAACTTTTCATCTTGCTTAGCTTTTATGGTGTTTATTTTTTCTTGATATGTTTGTTCGTATATAAGCCAGCCAATAAATAAAGTGATAAATAAACTGAACGAAGACTTTAATAACACACTTTTTTTTGAGCCGACCGGCAAGCTGTTAAGGCTATTCATTCTTACTCACTTCAAACTGTTTTAGCCACACAATTAAATCTTTTAAAAATAATGGTTTAGAAAAGTAGTATCCTTGAGCAGTTTCGCACCCCTGCTGATGTAACCACTGAGCCTCAAATTCATTCTCAACACCTTCAGCAATTACCGAGAAGTTAAACTGATTCGCTAAAGATAATATCATCTTAATCATGTACTGATTGTTGTCATTAAATTCAAGATCACTAACAAAGTAGCGATCTATTTTTATCGACGTAGACGGTATTTCATTAATGTGAGCTAACGACGAGTAACCAGTGCCAAAGTCATCAATGCTGACTTTCATACCTAAGGCGATAAACCGTTCAAGTGCTTCTTTAATTAAGTTATAGTTACTTATGGCTTGCGTTTCTGTCACCTCTAGCTCAAGCATAGAAGGCAGAATGTTGTACTCTTCAATTTTAGTTTTTATTTGCTCAAAGTAACTAGGTTCAACTAAATCATAAGAGGATGCATTAAATGCAACGGGTAAGTTGCAGCCTTGCTCTTTAAGTTGATTAATAGTCTCTAGTATTTTTTCGAAAATTACATGGTCTAGTTCATTAATTAATCCGGCTGTTTCAGCTAACTCTATAAATTCATCAGGGCGTACAAAGCTGCCATCAGCTCTTTGCCACCTAGCGAGCGCTTCAAAACCTGCTGGTTTCAAGGTTGATAAGCTGATTTTGGGTTGTAACGCCACTTGTAAACTTTTATTACCTATAGCCGTTCTGAGCTCAGCCATCAGCTCATAACGACGAGTAATTTGATCTGTTTTTTCCTCGGTATGCTGAATATACTTAGTTTGGTTTAGCTGCGAAGAGTTCAGGCTCGACTCTGCAAGACTGATTACTTTTTCAGGTGTTAAGTTTAAAGCTACATTTAATTTTAATTCTAAAATACGGACATCAATGTATTGCTTAACTTGTTCAATTTCGAATTTTTGTTTATTTTGAAAGTAACTAACTGCATCTGAGATATCAAAGTCAACGCTCACTAACATGCCAAACGCTTTGTTACTAATCAATGCTATGCGGGGGTCATACCTAGTAAAGCTATCAACAATACTCTGGTAAACTAACTTCATTAATTTATTACAAAATTCATGACCAAAGGTGAATGCTTTTTCGTCAAACTGATAAATATCAAAAATGACCAATCGCGTTTTTAGCCGCTCCTGCGCATTCATGTTCTTTATTTCACGGGTTAGCCAGTTACGGTTTTGCAAGTTAAGTGACACATCGGTATAAGCAAGCTCGGTTAAGCGATTTAATAACGAAATATTAGCAAATCCTGTGCTCACATTTTCACTAAATACTTTAAGTAAATATTCGTTTTGCTCACTAATTGGGTTGTCTGATTTGACGATAGTTATGTAATCAGCGCCCTGCTGATCTGGCGTTTCGAAAAAAAACACACTGTGGTGCTTTGAAAAAATATGACGACGCTCTCTAATCGCTTGTTTAAAGTCTTGCAGCATTTCTGCAGGCAGATTAGGTCCCACAGGTTGCCCTTTAATGCCACTAAAGCAACCATGGGTTGAGAGTATTAAACATTCAGAGCTAGGGTCTGAATTACTCGAACAAAAAATACCACCACCTTCGGTTATTTTTAAAATGTTGCTAATTTCTTTAAGCACAGCATAAGAGAAAGAGGCCATATCGTGCTTACCGTTAATACTTCTAGATGCATCAAGCACCAACTGTAAACCTTGCTTGGCTGACCTAATTTGTGAGATATACTCCCAAGTGCGCACGTTGCTATTAACAATTGATTGCAGCTTCTCGGCAGATAGGTCTGATTTATTCCAGTATTCATCGATATCGAGCATTTTCATGATATCGCTCTCTGGTGCAAAACCAGGTTGCCCTGTTAAGAGCACAATACGCATTTCTGCGTTACCGATGACCTCTCGAATAGTATTCACTAAACGCAGACCTGAGTCATCCTCCTCCATCACCACATCTATAAAAATAAGTGCAATATCAGGGTGCATGCTCAACGCCAAAGCCGCCTCTGGTACCGAATTTGCTGTTAACAACTCATATTTATAACCATCTTTGGCTTTTAGCTCTTTTAAGCTGTTAACTAACGCGTTTTGATAATCAAGATCATCCTCAACGGTTAATATTTTCCAAGTTTTCAGATCTGTATCTGCTGGTTCTTCTTCAGCTGCAAATACAAATAATCCCTCTTTATCTTGCATACATTCTCACCCAATAATAAATAAGGTATGGCCCTTTTATTAAAATGAATTACAAAGCAATATAGACCGTTGATAACTCAAAATTCGACTTGCTTAAATATTAGGAGAGAGTTTTGGAAGTGTCTAATTTAAAAATAATTTTGATACTAAAGTATGTGCTACAACAACATAACCCATTTGTAGCACTCAAGTATACTAAGCACTTTTACTTAACGGTGTTCCACTGTGAAACTTAAAGTCTTCGTCATCAGATAAAATTAACTGTGCTTCTATTTCAGCAAATTCTTTTACCCGCTCGGTAATATCAAAATCAGCAATGTCTTGAGCAAGGGTTAAATAATCTTGGTAATGACGTGCCTCAGAGCGCAGCAATGAAATATAAAAATCCCCTAAGCGTTTATCTACATGGGGTGCAAGCTTGGCAAAGCGTTCACACGAGCGAGCCTCTATGTAAGCACCTACAATAAGCTTATCAACTAAGGCATTGGGCTCAAACGTTTTAACATTGCGTAGCATGCCTTTAGCATAACGACATGGCGTTATACTTTTATATTCAACACCGTATTCATCCATAATTTCGAGCACTTGATAGAAATGATGCAGCTCTTCTTTTATCAGCATTACCATTTTATCAATTAAATCTTGGCCATAAGGCGAGTTAGATTTAGGGATAATGGATTTAGTGAGTTTATTTTTAGCCGCTAAATCACGCCAATTTCCCTCACGTTTATAAATAAGCGTTTCAAACGGTTTAAGCCATTCAAGCAGTGCATCACTGCTCTCTTTATCTACCGCATACTTACGAATTAAAAACATGGCACTTTGCGCCGCTTTTAATTCACATATTAAGTGATCAATTAATATGATGGGTAAGTTTTCTTTTTTGATTGCTTGTTCAACCCACTCATCGGGAGTACTGCATAATAAAAAATTGTTAATTGGCTCTAAAAGCTGGCTATGTGGCACGCTGACTACTCATTGCTAAAAATTGCGATTATGGCATTTTAACATGAAATATTACTCTGAATAAAATAAACACTCGCCCTTATTGCAAGCATGTGGATAACTTGACTTTGTATACTTACTGAACCATAACTAAATGGACTGTATAAAAACAAACCAATTATAACCAAACAGTAATATATCCTTTTATGGAGAGCACGCAATGATACTAAATCACCTATGGGGTTTATACGCCCATCCACTCGAAGAATGGCAAACAATTGATAACCGTCACGAAAGCTTAACCTATAGCTTATCGCACATTTTGCTTATCGCTTTATTTCCCTCTGCAATGGGGTACTACTCATCGGTTTACTTAGGCTGGAGTATAGGTACAGGTAATCCAGTATTTTTAACCCATGAAAGCGCACTGATGATTGGCGCAGCCATGTATGTCGCTTTAATTGGCGGTGTATTTGCACTGGCCTATTTAGCCCATTGGATGGCGGTTACTTTTGGTGCTAAACCGACTTTTACCCAAACAATTGAGCTGGCAGCTTATACCGCTACACCGGTGTTTATGTCGGCATTGGCAGCTTTTTGGCCTGAGCTGTGGTTTGTGGTGTGTGTTGGATTAGTTGCACTCGCCTACTCAGTTTATTTACTGTACACCGGCGTGCCAATTTTGATGCACATTCCGCAAGAGCGCGGCTTTATTTATGCAAGCTCTGTTGTTACCTGTGGATTAATTTTACTGGTTATTATATTAGCACTTACCGCTATGCTATGGACCAACGGTATTATCAGCCCCATGTTTACTTAAATATTCCTTTTCTATAGACGCAAAAAAGGAGCTGTTAAGCTCCTTTTTTTATTAGCCTTAAAATACTATCAGGCTAACATTACATTATTAATCAGATTCGTTTTCATCTTGATTATGTATTTCTAAACCAGATGACATTGCGTTTTCACGGATGCTTTTAGCTGAATCGTTGCGCAGCTTATCTATACGGTTTAAGTAATCTTGATCAATGTCGCCAGTAATGTATTGTCCGTCAAACACTGATGTTTCAAACTTAGTGATCTCTGGGTTTTCTTGGCTAACGGCAGCAATTAAATCGCTTAACGATTGAAAGATTAAACCATCAGAGCTAATGCTTTGGTTAATATCTTCTACTTCACGGCCGTGTGCAATAAGTTCTGCCGCAGATGGCATATCTATACCGTATACATTTGGAAAGCGTATTTCAGGTGCTGCTGATGCAAAGTAAACATTTTTAGCGCCTGACTCGCGTGCCATCTCTACAATTTGTGCTGAGGTGGTACCACGTACAATTGAGTCATCAACAAGTAGGACATTTTTACCTTTAAACTCACGATCAATCGCATTGAGTTTTTGGCGAACTGATTTTTTACGAAGCTCTTGGCCAGGCATAATAAACGTACGACCAATATAACGATTTTTAACAAAGCCTTGGCGATACGGTAAGTCAAGCACGCGTGCCATTTCTAATGCAATATCACACGAGGTTTCAGGAATAGGAATAACCACATCAATGTCTTTGTCTGCCCATTCACGCGCTACTTTTTCACCTAACTTAGTCCCCATATTTACACGCGCTGCATACACTGACATGCGGTCAATGGTTGAATCCGGTCGTGCAAAATAAACAAATTCAAAAATACACGGTGAGTAAGACACTTTATCTGCACAGCTTAAAGAGTGAAACTCTCCATTTTCAGTGACATAAATAGCTTCGCCTGGGGCAACGTCACGAACAAATTCAAAACCGTCAGGCTTTAATGCTACGCTTTCTGAGGCAAACATGTATTCAGTGCCGTTTGCTGATTCACGTTTACCAAACACCAATGGACGAATACCGTTTGGATCGCGAAACGCCACAATACCATGACCGATAATCATGGCGATAGTGGCATAACCGCCACTTACTTTATTGTTAACTTCAGTAACCGCGGTGAAAATATCTTCAGGGTCTAATTTTAGTTTGTCTGATTTACTTAGCTCATGCGCCATGATGTTAAGTAAAATTTCAGAATCAGAGGTCGTATTAACATGGCGACGTGCCTCTGAAAATAACTGCTCTTTTAACGACTCGGCATTGGTTAAGTTACCATTATGCGCAAGCGCTATACCAAATGGAGAGTTTACATAAAACGGCTGAGCCTCTGACGAACTTGAAGAACCCGCTGTTGGGTAACGCACATGGCCAATGCCAATATTGCCTTGCAAACGTTTCATATGACGAGTGTGAAATACATCTTTCACTAGGCCATTTGCTTTGCGCAAGCTAAATGTATTGTTCTCAATAGTTATGATACCCGCAGCATCTTGGCCACGGTGTTGCAAAACGGTTAAGCCATCATAAATCGCCTGATTAACTGGCGATGTTCCGACTATTCCAACGATACCACACATGTAATTTATCCTCGCCGATTAACGGTTTACTGAATTTAAAAAGCTCGAGTTGTTTTCTAGGTACGAAAAGAACCATTCAACTACAAAGCCAAATTCTGGAATCAAAATAGAGTTGCCCCACCAATGCGTACTTGGCGCACCAGTAAAAGCATCAAGAAAGAAGAGTAACGCGCTCACGACCAACACGCCTCGAAGAGCACCAAACACCACACCAAAAACACGGTCTGTGCCGGATAATCCGGTTCGCTGTACAAGCTCACCTAAAATATAGTTTAGTAAACCGCCTAACAATAGCGTCGCAAAGAATAATATGGCAATGGCCGCCGCATTTCTTAAAAGGGGTTCAGAAATGGATGTTAGGAAGGAAGCTAAATATTGATAAAATAAGCTGGAGATGATGAAAGCCCCTGCCCATACCGCTAATGACATAGCTTCTTTAATAAAGCCGCGTATTAAACCGATGATGGTAGAGAGTGCAATAATGCCAAGAATGGCGTAATCAACCCAGATCATAAGAACCAATTAGTCGCTAATTTTGGGCGCATTCTATACCTAAACCTCCTTGTGATGCAAGTTTAAGCGTGAGATTACAGGTGAGTAAACACACACCATTATTAGATTAAAAATAGCGCAGTCTCACCGTTATAAAAACAACAAACATTTTGTTTATAGCGCATCTATTTTGCTATTTTTGTGTGGGCATTGATAAGTAAAGGAGCGAAGCTAAAAATGCGATAAAGGTCTATTTAAACGTATAAAATAAGACGAGGTAAGTGTGTAATATCTCGCGATAAACACACTTCCTTTTATTGAATTTATTTGGTCACTTCAAATTGGGTGACTTTACCGTTGAGTTTGGTTAACTCTTTAAGTGCAGGAAGTTGAGATTGCAGTTCTTGTTTATTCAGTGATGGTCCGACAAAAACTTTCGTTAACGTCCCATTTGGCGTTTTAACTGGTTTAGTAAAAGTTTTAAACCCTTTAGCCTTGAGCTTAGCTTGCAGCGCTTTTACATTGGCTGCATGTGAAAAACTACCTAACTGAATAACATACGCCATGCTAGTTAAGTTTTCGTTAGCTGGGCGCGTAGGTTCTTGAATTGCAGCCGTACTGCTTTGGTTTGTATCAGGTATTACCGCTTCAACCATTGCAGGCTGGTCGGTAATGTCTGTTTGAGCAGCACTGTTTTGCTGTTCAAATGCGGCATCATCAGGCTGAATATCTTCAACTTCATCCTCTTTTAAAGGCTGTGCATTTGCCACTTTTTGATCGATTGATTCTTGCAAATCAATGGTCTTGAACTCAGAGCGTTCTGGAATCGCTTTAAAGCCTTCTTTATAGTGCACTTTTTCACCATCGAGTATATTGGGAATAAACACAATTGCTGCGATCACCACAATACTTGTTCCGACTAAGCGATTAATAAAACCTGAGTTCACCGACATCCTCTCTATTTTTTAAAGTAATGAATAGCGCCAGCCACGGTAAAAAATGAACCAAATACAATTAATAGTGTGTTAGTTGGCTGGTTTGGCAAGATAGCATCCAATGCTGCCTCTACGCTATTATAACCCTGTTTAAAATAACTATTAGGAATGCTTAAAAGTGCCTGATGTAAATTAGCAGCGCTATCGCCGCGTGGGCCCTCTAAGCTCGCAAACGACCATTCATCTACTACATCACTAACTTCTTTAAGCACACCAACCTTATCTTTATCAGCAAGCATAGCGGCTAATGCATGAATTTTAAAGCCTTTATCTTTATAGCTTGCTAATTTAGTCGCTAAATAGCGAGCTGATTCAGGGTTATGTGCTACATCGGTATACACTAATGGCTCTGCACTTAGTTGTTGAAAACGTCCCTCAACGACTAAGTTCGCTAAACACTGAGTAATCACCTCATCGCTCGGTAATAAGTTTAGTACCGATAGAGCGGTTAATGCCGTGGCTACATTTTGACATGGGATTGCTGGTTTAGGTAACTCAAGATTATGCTCTTTAAATTGCCAACTAAAACTCTGCGCGTGCTCTTTAAAAATAAAGTCGCTGCCAGATAACACCATATTAGCGTTAATTTCTTTACCATAATCGGTCATTGTATGTGGAATATTTAAGTCCCCAATAATTGCAGGAGTACTCTCTCGAAAAATACCCGCTTTATCATAAGCAACTAATTCACGCGTGTCACCTAAGTATTCTTTATGATCTAAGTCGATGGTGGTAATGATGCTGGCATAGGGGGTAACAATATTGGTCGCGTCAAAACGCCCGCCTAAACCTACCTCTAACAGCACGTAATCAACCTCTAAACGCTTGAATATTGCTAACGCGCCTAAGGTGCCATATTCAAAATATGTCAGTGGGGTGTCACCACGACCTTGTTCTAATAAATTAAACGCATCGACATGGTATTGATCGTCAAGCTCTGCGCCATCAACGCGTACGCGCTCATTGTAACGAATTAAATGCGGAGAAGCATACGTACCAACACGATAACCTTGGGCTAATAACAGTGACTCTAAACAACGTGCTGTTGTGCCTTTGCCATTGGTGCCTGCAATAAGAATGATTTTACTTGAGGAGGTTAAAAGCCCAATGTTGTTAGCAACACGAGCAACGCGTTCTAAACCCATTTCTATATTAGCAGGGTGAACACTCTCTAAATAACAAAGCCAATCATCAAGGCTTGATGATTGGCTAGGAATTGTTTTTGTCATAGCATGTAATCAGTAAAGCTGAAATTTACGCTACTCTATGCTCTTGTTCCGTAGAAGGCAAGTTCATAAATTTTGCTAAGATACGTGCTAGCGTATCGCGCATTTCTCGACGGTCTATAATCATGTCGATTGCGCCATGTTCTAACAAGAATTCACTGCGTTGGAAACCCTCTGGTAGCGTTTCGCGAACAGTTTGTTCAATAACACGCGGACCGGCAAAACCAATCAAAGCTTTAGGCTCTGCAACATTAATATCACCAAGCATTGCCAATGATGCTGATACACCACCCATTGTTGGATCTGTCATTACAGAAATAAACGGTAGGCCTTTTTCAGTCATTTTAGCCAGTGCCGCACTGGTTTTAGCCATTTGCATAAGTGACATAAGGGCTTCTTGCATACGAGCACCGCCCGATGCAGAAAAACAAATCAGCGGCATATTATGCTCTAAACATTGGTCAACCGCGTCAACAAAACGAGCACCCACTACCGATGCCATTGAGCCACCCATAAATGAGAATTCAAATGCAACAGCAGCAACCGGAATGCCTTTTAGGTTCCCTTTCATTGCGACAAGCGCGTCTTTTTCACCGCTTGACTTTTGAGCTGCATTGATACGATCTGAGTATTTTTTTGAGTCTCTAAATTTAAGCACATCTTTAGGTTCGTGTTGGGCACCTAACTCGTGACGATCGCCTTCATCTAAAAACTGTTCAAGACGTTTACGACCACTAACACGCATATGATGATCGCATTTAGGGCATACGTTCAGTGATTTTTCTAATTCTGCTTTATATAAAATTGAATCACATGACGTACATTTAGCCCATACACCTTCTGGAATTTCTTTACGACCTGAAGATTTAGTCGTTTTTGGTAAGATTTTTTCTAGCCAACTCATTTGCAACTCTCTTAATGCTGTTCTGTGTCGCGAGTCTACATGTTAACCATGCAAACAAATTTTTCCAATTAAAACATGAATTACGCTGTCACGGTATAAAAAACTGGTCTTAGTAGTTAGCAATACGAATAACAGCGTATAAATTTAGCCTCAAAATATACACATCTCGTTACTTATCAAATATCACTGTCGGCTAAAAACAATGGTCCTAGCGGCGTTCTAGGGATATTAAAATGATCTGGATAATCAACATCCACTAAATATAAACCTGCTGCTTTTGCTGTAGCGCTCGCTTTAGCTCGCTCTTTAACATCTAGCAGCTCTTTTAACCAAATTGGTTCATGTTTATGTAAGCCAATATCCATTAAACAACCCGTAATATTACGTACCATATGGTGTAAAAACGCATTGGCTTTAATATCAATAATGACATAAGCACCTTGGCGCTGTACCGATAAATGATGAATCGTTCGCGTTGCCGTATTAGCTTGGCAGTGCAGCGCTCTAAACGAGGTAAAGTCATGCTCACCTAGTAAATATTGACACGCCTGCTGCATTTTCACTTCATCTAGTGGGTGATGAAAATGTGTAACACCTTCATTTAATACCGCACCACGAAACGCATAATTGTAAATAACATAACGATAACGACGAGCAGTTGCACTAAAGCGGGCATGAAAGTCTTCCGCCACAGGTTGTGCAAAACGAATAGCAATATCTTTGGGTAATAAGGTGTTCATACCTAATGTAAAGGCCACCATTTCACGCTCAGCATGTGTATCAAAATGCACTACTTGTCCAGTGCCATGTACACCGGCATCGGTACGCCCTGCACATACAATTTCAACTGGATGATTACAAATGCGCGACAACGCTTTTTCTACTTCTTGTTGTACACTATTTACGTGTGATTGACGCTGCCAACCACTGTAACGTGCGCCATTGTATTCTACTCCAAGTGCTACTCGCATAATTACTGCTTTACCTACTGTGCTAATCGACGCTGCATTTTATGCTATATGGCGTCCCAATAAAAGCAGCGAACTAAGGTTCCTAACTATGCAATACAAAAAACCCGCTATTAGCATCACTAATAACGGGTTTTCATATCAACCATACCTTACAGGAGCTTGGTTATTAATTTTTAAGTTTAGCCTTTAAGCTTTGCGCTTCTTCTTGCACATCATCCGGGCCATTATTAATGATCTCATCCAGGATTTTAACTGCTGAGTCTGCATCATCAATCTCAATATAGGCATGTGCAAGATCAAGCTTAGCTGAGTAACCCCCGCTTTGGGTATCAACATCCATAGGGTTATCACCAGCCAGAAGTGAATCATACTCACCTAAACCAACATCCATATCGACGTCTGTGTAAGGTTCGTGATCTAAATCAGCTTCATCGCTTTGCTCTAACAATGCATCAATATCAACAAAGTCATCCTGCGCTAATGGCTCAGTAACCTCAGGTTGCTCAATAGGCTCTTGCAACGAGGATGCGCTTTCGTCAGCTAAGTCTTCACTTAGTAAGCTATTAAAATCAACATCAAACTCACTGCTGTCACTTAAATCAACATTTTCAGGTTCTGCCAGTTCATTAAGCAAGGCATCAAAATCAGTTTGTGTTAAATCAGCCATGAACTCATCGTCAAGCTCATCATCTGAAATCATGTCTGATTCTGGCGATACTGGGCTTTGCGTTAAATCTGCTTCACGGTCAGCGTTCGTTTGCTCGTCAGTAAACTCTGATGATTCAGCTAAAACATCAAGTTGTTCATCATCAAACTCATCGTCTGTGCTAACGCTTTGCTCATCTGTAATTTGTTCAGTCAGCTTTTCAGGCTCTGAAGCTTCATTATCTAGACCTTGCGCAGTGTTTGACTCTGAAAACTCATTGTCTAGTAATAATTCATCATCAAAATCGTCTTCTAAGCTATCGAGATCATTGCCTGCGGATAGTGCATTAGCGAGATCTTGCTCTGCTTGACTTGGTGACATACCCGTTGCATCACCGTCTAAATTATCACCTTGAAGCTCTTCTGGTGTTAGTGATTGATGCTCTTCATCAGATAAAGGCAACTCATCATCAAGCTCTAACTCAGGATACTCTTCAAGCTCTTCACTCGGTGTAACTATTTCTGGCTCGTATAGCTCATCGTCATCTGTCGATAAATCATTGTTTTGGATATCACCAGCAAGCGGATCATCACCTAAATCAATTTCATCTTCATCAAGCTCATCGTTTAAATCGTCGAGTGACCAATCAGGAACGTGCTCATCTTCATCGCTTGTTTGCTCAAGTTCACTTAAAAGATCATCAACGCTTTTAAAGTTTTCACCGTCGTACTCGTCGAGCGCATCTTCTGGGTCGAGTAAGGTTGAAGACGTATCGGTAAAGTCATCTTCTGATTCAACGTCAAACTCAGGATCTTGTTCAAGCTCTGGTTCTACTTCAAGCTCTGGCTCTACTTCAAGTTCAGGCTCTGCTTCAAGCTCCGGATCTGCTTCAAGCTCAGGCTCTGCTTCAAGCTCAGGCTCTGGCTCTACTTCAAGTTCAGGCTCTGCTTCAAGCTCCGGATCTGCTTCAAGCTCAGGCTCTGCTTCAAGCTCAGGCTCTGCTTCAAGCTCAGGCTCTGCTTCAATTTCAGGCTCTGCTTCAAGCTCAGGCTCTGCTTCAAGTTCAAGCTCTACTTCAAGTTCAGGCTCTGCTTCAAGCTCAGGCTCTGCTTCAAGCTCAGGCTCTGCTTCAAGTTCTGGCTCAACTTCAAGTTCAGGCTCTGCTTCAAGTTCTGGCTCTGCTTCAAGTTCAGGTTCTGCTTCAAGTTCTGGCTCAACTTCAAGCTCTGGTTCTGCTTCAAGCTCTGGTTCTACTTCAAGTTCAGGCTCTGCTTCAAGTTCAGGCTCTGCTTCAAGTTCAGGCTCTGCTTCAAGCTCAGGCTCTGCTTCAAGCTCAGGCTCTGCTTTAAGTTCAGGCTCTGCTTCAAGTTCAGGCTCTGCTTCAAGTTCAGGCTCTGCTTCAAGTTCAGGCTCTGCTTCAAGTTCAGGCTCTGCTTCAAGCTCAGGCTCTGCTTCAAGTTCAGGCTCAACTTCAAGTTCAGACTCTGCTTCAAGTTCTGGCTCTGCTTCAATTTCTGGCTCAGCTTCTACTTCAAGTTCAGATTCTGCTTTAAGTTCATCATCTACACCATCAACTGACCAATCTGGTGTTTCTACATAGTCGTCGGTAGGTTGTTCTAACTCACTTAACAGATCATCAATACTTTCAAGGTTTTCATCGTTAAATTCATCTAAGGCATCCTCTTGATCGAGTAATGTAGAAGATGTATCGGTGAAATCACCTTCAGATCCAACGTCAAACTCAGGCTCAGGTTCAAGTTCTGCTTGAAGCTCCGGCTCAGCTGCAACTTCTGGCACAGCTTCAAGTTCTGGTTCTAGTTCAAGCTCAGGCTCTACTTCAAGCTCTGGTTCTACTTCAAGTTCAGGCTCTGCTTCAAGTTCAGGTTCTACTTCAAGTTCAGGTTCTTCTTCAAGCTCCGGCTCAGCTGCAACTTCTGGCTCAGCTTCAAGTTCTGGTTCTACTTCAAGCTCAGGCTCTACTTCAAGCTCAGGCTCTACTTCAAGCTCTGGTTCTACTTCAAGTTCAGGCTCTGCTTCAAGCTCTGGTTCTACTTCAAGTTCAGGCTCTACTTCAAGTTCAGGCTCTGCTTCAAGCTCTGGTTCTACTTCAAGTTCAGGCTCTGCTTCAAGCTCAGGCTCAGCTTCAACGCCTGGCTCTGGCTCTACTTCTGGCTCAGCAAAAGATGAAACGATAGATTCTACATCTTCACTATTTAACTCTTCTTGCGCGTCAGCTAAATCTTCAATTGAGTCCGCCAATGCATGATCTATTTCAGAATCATGAACATCACTTTCAGGTTGCTCCGCATCCAGTACATCGTCAATATCTACTTCGTCTTCATCAACTAGGCTGTCGATGTCTGGCTCTTCACTTTGAGCTTCAGTAGCCGATTGTTCTGCATCAAGTAAATCGTCAATATTAACTTCGTCATCTTCATCTACTAAGCTGTCAATATCCGCGTCTTCACTCTCTGCAGCAGCGGGTTGCTCTGCATCAAGCAAGTCATCAATGTCAATCTCGTCATCTTCATCAACTAAGCTGTCAATATCAGTTTCTTCACTCTCTGCAGCAGCGGGTTGCTCTGCATCAAGCAAGTCATCAATGTCAATCTCGTCATCTTCATCAACTAAGCTGTCAATATCCGCGTCTTCACTCTCTGCAGCAGCGGGTTGCTCTGCATCAAGCAAGTCATCAATGTCAATCTCGTCATCTTCTTCAACTAAGCTGTCAATATTAGTTTCTTCACTCTGTGCAGTAGCGGGTTGCTCTGCATCGAGTAAATCGTCAATATCAAATTCGTCATCTTCATCAACTAAGCTGTCAATATCGGTTTCTTCACTCTGTGCAGTAGCGGGCTGCTCTGCATCGAGTAAATCGTCAATATCAAATTCGTCATCGTCTGCTGATGTGTCAGTTGCCTGCTCATTATTTTCATCAAGTAAATCATCAATGTCGAAGTCTTCGCCCTCTTCGGCGAGCTCTTCACTGAGTGCAGCCATATCATCATTCGATTCACCTTGGGGTTCATCTGGTAATGAATCGTCATCTTCTTCATCAAACAGGCTATCTAAATCATCCGCACTTAAAATATCATCCGATTCGTCAAGATTAATTGTATCGCCCGTGTCATCTTCATCAGGGCTATCAAAATCTTGTTGCATGAAAACATCAAGTTCATCGCCCTCAGTATTTTCATCTTCAAAAACAACATCATCATTAAGTAAGCTTTCTAACTCATCTTGATCTAATAAACTGTCATCATCGAGATCATCATTAAACTCCACATCATCATCAAGTAATACGTCATCCATGTTCTCATCTAACTGCACACTTAAATCATCAAGTGGATCGGGAGCAGGCGCTTCGTCAAGCGTGGGTTCTGGCATTTCATCTAGAGGGTCAGTATAAGCAGGCGCTTGTGGTATAAATTCATCATCGTTACTCTCAGGCTCTTGGTTATTACCACGCTTACGCAGCCACATAACTACAGCAAAAATAATCAACAACGCTGGAATGGTCATTAATAAAATGAGTACCAAAGGACTCGAGAGTAATGCAGCAAAGCTAAATTCATTCTCTTGCTCTGCATCTTTTAATTTTTGCTGTGCAATGATCTCGTTTTGCTTAACGATTAATTCTTTTAACTGTTGTTGAATTTCACTATCTTGCCCTAGTTGTAAACGAACGTTTTCTAACTCGTTTGAAATACCTGTCAGCTGTTTTTTAAGGTTGTTGTTTTCAACTAAAATCTCTTCTACGTTACTAACCGAACTTTTAAACTGCTGCTGAAGCTCAACTAATTTATTACCTTGATCTGTTTTAATCGCTTTTAATTCTTGTTGTAATTCTTTTTTGGCTTCATCAACGTCTGCTTTGCGGGCTTGGGTTACTTGTGTTTGTGCTGAATTGATCTCTGCTTGAGTGAGTGTGCCATTTTTCTTTTTTTCCCACAGTTCATCGTCTTGCTCAGAACGTTGCTTAGCTAATTGCGGGTTTACTCGTCTAATTTCTGCCAAAGTAGGTATTTTTAAATACGAACCACTTTGCATGTGATTTAAGTTTTGTTCTAAAAATGAGTTGGGGTTTTTGTTATACAAGGCCTGCATAACTTGATAAATGCTGACTGAGTTATCTGGGCGAACTTTAACGGCAATACGCCAAAGTGTATCGGTTGGTTTTATTGGCCCAATAGAGCGACCCTGCGCGCCGTAATCTGCGCCTTTAGGCCCTCTTAATTGGGTACTGTCTTGAGAGTAAACAGTCGTTACCATCAGTGCAGACGCTAATATAATAAGTGAAACGAAACCGCGCATGCTGATCCTTTAATGTTTAAATGTTAACGCAGCGCTTTAAAATTGGCGCTTAAACATTGATTATTCTTGCCGTTGTTAGCCACGTGGCCAACGCACATTTTTATTACAATCTATTTTTATTGCAAGCTCTATTCCAGTTACAAACTATAAACCAGTTAAGCCATAATATCCATCGCAACGCATTGAAAATAAATACCTTAAACATCATGATAAAAATGTTTTTATGTTGTTTATCAAGATGTTTACACTCTCTCAGTTAATAAGTGGCAAAAAAATGGCGGTTAAAGCATAAAAAAACGGCAAACCACTGTGGTTTGCCGTTAATTGAAATTATCACTATTTTCAGGCTAATTACATATAATTAGCAATCAGTTCTTCTGCTATTTGTACACTATTGGTTGCAGCCCCTTTTCGGGTATTATCACTTACTACCCACATATTTAATCCATGTGGGTGTGAAATATCAGCACGTAAACGGCCGATATAAACAGTATCATTACCACTGGCATCCGACACAGCCGTTGGGTAGTCGCCAGCATCATCAATTAGCTCAACACCTGGCGCATCACTCAAGAGTTGCTTTACATGCTCAAAATCATAAGGCATACGCGTTTCAATATTAATTGACTCAGAATGACCAAAAAATACAGGGACGCGAACACAAGTCGGGTTTACCGCAATGGTTGTATCGCCTAAAATTTTATGCGTTTCGTTTACCATTTTCATTTCTTCGCGCGTATAGCCGTTATCTTCAAAGCTATCGATTTGCGGTATTACATTAAACGCAATTTGCTTAGGAAATATTTCGTTTTCCATTGGGCGTGCATTCATTAAATTTGCAGTTTGTTTAGCCAGTTCATCAACTGCCTCTTTACCCGCTCCCGACACCGCTTGGTAAGTTGAAACGTTAATACGATCAATGCCGTATGCATCATAAATAGGCTTAAGCGCAAGCATCATTTGAATGGTTGAACAATTAGGGTTGGCAATAATATTACGATTTCTAAAATCGGCTAAACTCGATGCATTTACTTCTGGCACAATGAGCGGCACTTCAAAGTCATTTCTAAAATGAGATGTGTTATCAATAACGATACAGCCAGCGTCTGCGGCGATAGGGGCATATTTTTCAGATACACTGCCACCAGCAGAAAATAAACCGATATGCGCTTGGCTAAAGTCAAAGCCTTCAACATCACGTACTTCTATGGTCTCACCACGAAACTTTATATCTTCGCCAGCACTGCGGCTGCTTGCTAATAAAAACAGCTGATCGACCGGAAATTTACGATCTTCCAAAGTTTCAATGATTTGACGACCTACAAGGCCTGTAGCGCCGAGTACGGCAACGTTATATTTTTGCGACATATTTCATCCTCTGTAAGCACGATTAAAACAACCGTGCTAATTAAATTAGTTTGCTGTAGTAAAACCAAGCTGCGCAAGTGCAGCAAGCTCGGTGCTATCACCTTCAACCACCACGGTGCTAAACTCACGTCGGGTTGGATAATTTTTTCGTAAACTGTCAAAGCCTTCATCGGCCAAGTGACGCAGTAAAATGCCATCATCACGGCGTACGTCATAAACTAAGTGCACTAAACGGGCTATATCTGTTTCGCTAAAACTACTTCCTAGGGCGACTTTTTTAATTGCAGGAGGCGGTAAAAAATCATCAAGTGATTTTATTGCGTTAACCCCTTTTAGCTCACACAAGCTTTGATACAACATTTGTGTACCCCGAGCTTTACCCTCAAGAGTATGTCCGGCAATGTGCACACTGGCATAGCGAACATGCTCAAGTAACTCGGTTAAAATGTTAGGTTCGTTTTCCCAGACATCCAACACTAAATCGAGCTCAGCGCCTGCTTCCATCACCTCAAGTAATGCTTGATTATCAATCACATCACCTCGGCTGGCGTTAATTAAAGTAAGTCCAGGTTTAAGCGTAGTTAAGCGCTTTTTATCAAGCATGTGCAGTGTTTTATGCGTACCTGTTTTTACTAACGGCACATGAAACGTGACTATATCTGACTGCGCTAATAGCTCATCAAGCTCAACTTGCTCGGGTAATAGCCCTTGCTCATACTTTATTGGGTCGCACAATAGTAAATTAACGTTAAGCGCTTTTAATTTTTGCGCGAGGCAACTGCCAATATTACCTACACCCACAATACCGATTGTTTTACCGCTTAACGGGCTGGCATTTTCTTGACTTAATGCAAATAAACTACTGATCACATATTCAGCAACCGCAATCGCATTGCAGCCAGGTGCACTGGTAAAAGCAATATTTTTTGCGTTGAGCAAATCGGTATCAATATGATCCACACCAATAGTGGCTGTACCTACAAAGCTTAGCTTATTAGCCTGTGCTAATAATTCACTATTGACCTGCGTGACTGAACGAGTGAGTAATACATCAACATCAATGAGTTTTTCTGGAGTTAATTGCCTGCCATCAAATCGTTCAACCTCACCCATATCTTTAAAGAATTGCTCAACTAAAGGCATATTTTGATCGGCAAGAATTTTCATTGTGAATCCGTTTGGCAAAATGAGACCCTATTGTAACGAACAACCGCCTATTTGCACAAACGAAAAAGCCGAGCATTTTGCTCGGCTTTAAAATAGTTAAAGGTTTACTTAGCCTTTGTATTTGCTCATTACTAATGTGGCATTGGTGCCGCCAAAACCAAAACTGTTAGACATAACCGTATTTAGTTCAACGTCTTTGGCTTCAGTTACAATGTTCAAGCCCGCAGCTTGCTCATCAAGCTCATCAATATTGATAGATGGCGCAACAAAACCATGCTCAAGCATTAGCAATGAAAAGATGGCTTCGTGTACACCTGCCGCACCCAGTGCATGGCCTGTCATTGCTTTAGTTGCGCTGATCATTGGCGAGTTACCACCAAATACTTCTTGAATAGCGCCCAGCTCTTTCACATCGCCTACGGGTGTTGACGTACCATGGGTATTCAAGTAATCAATGCTATCAACGTTTTGCATTGCTTGGCGCATACAACGTACTGCGCCCTCACCTGATGGTGCAACCATATCGTAACCATCTGAGGTTGCGCCGTAACCGGTAATTTCAGCATAAATGTGCGCGCCACGTGCAAGTGCGTGTTCTAGCTCTTCAACAACCACAATACCGCCACCGGCTGAAATCACAAAACCATCACGGTTAGCATCGTATGTACGTGATGCTTTTTCAGGTGTGTCGTTATATTTAGTCGAAAGCGCGCCCATAGCGTCAAATTCCATCGCTAGCGTCCAGTGAAGTTCTTCACCCCCACCTGCAAAAATAACGTCTTGCTTGCCTAGTTGAATCTGCTCAACGGCATGGCCAATACAATGCGCAGAGGTTGCACACGCAGAGCTAATTGAATAGTTAACGCCTTTAATTTTAAATGGCGTTGCTAAACAAGCCGAGGTGGTGCTCGCCATAGTACGTGGCACCATGTAAGGGCCAACGCGCTTAACGCCTTTTTCGCGAAGGATATCGGCCGCTTCTACTTGCCATTTTGATGAACCGCCGCCAGAACCCACTAATAAACCAGTGCGCTCGTTTGATACTTGTTCGTCGCTAAGGCCCGCATCTTCAATCGCTTGTGCCATTGAGATATAAGAATAAGCCGCTGCATCACCCATAAAGCGCATTGCTTTGCGGTCAACATGCTCTTTAACATCAATATCAATTTTACCTGATACATTGCTGCGCAATTTGTAATCAGCAAATTCTTGGTTAAAAGCAATACCGCTTTTACCCGCTCTTAGTGACTCTAATACTTCTTCTTTATTATTGCCGATGCTTGATACAACACCGATGCCTGTTATTACGGCTCTTCTCATGGGTAATTCCCTTAGCTTAATACTTAATTGTGTTCTATTTTACGCGAATTTAATCACCTAAGTGGTCAGCTTTCTAGCGTACACTTGTACTCTGAACCTACAGCTTATAAATAACGCCAGACTATTTCAAAGAAAACACGTAAAATAATTAAAAAATTATCTATAAAATTGAATTGGTCATGATAAAAAACGCCCACATACACTTTAATGATTTAGGGACACCGGTTGCTAATGACTTTGATGATGTTTATTTTTCTAATGACGACGGCCTCGCTGAATCGCATTATGTGTTTTATCAACAAAACAATATAGAGTCACGGTTACAAAATCATGACCGTGAGCACTTTGTTATAGCCGAAACCGGTTTTGGTACAGGGCTTAATTTTTTAAATGCATGGCAGCAGTTTTATGACCACCTGCAATGCCCACAAGTTCAAAGTCAACAGTCTAATAACGTGCAACGACTGCATTTTATTTCTTTTGAAAAATATCCACTTAGCGTAAATGATTTAAAACAAGCCTTGCAAGCTTGGCCTAGTTTAAGTCATTTAAGCGCCCAACTCGTCTCCCACTACCCGATTAATTTAACCGGTTGTCATCGCCTTGAATTTGCCAATGGCCTTGTGGTGCTCGACCTCTACTTTGGTGATGTGCTGGAATGTATTAATAGCATGAGCTACCCACAAAGTGGACTTGTTGACGCATGGTTTTTAGATGGTTTTGCACCGAGTAAAAATCCTGATATGTGGCAGCAAAGTGTATTTAACGCCATGGTTGATATTTCCAGATGCAACGCGACATTAGCCACGTTTACCGCTGCGGGCTTTGTTCGTCGTGGTTTAATTGAAGCGGGCTTTAGCATGCAAAAAGCTAAAGGCTTTGGCCGAAAACGAGAGATGCTAGTTGGCACACTCGTTCAGGCTAATTTAAAACAATCAGCCCCCGCCTATTTTGAGCATCACTTCTCTCCCCTTACCAATGTGGCTGTTATTGGCGGTGGTATAGCCAGCAGTTGTATTCTTTATAGCCTCGCGAAACGCGGTATACCAAGCCACTTATTTTGCCAAGATAAACAACCGGCCATGGGGGCATCTCACAATGTACAAGGGGCGATATATCCGCATTTACAAGCAAAAAATTCGCCACACAGTGAACTATTTGCCCATAGTTTTTTATACGCAAAGCGGCTTTACAATCAATTACTCAACAATGGCTTTTTATTTGATCACCAGTGGTGTGGTGTGCTGCAACATGCAGTAAAAAAACCATTGGCAGAGCGTCATCAAAATCTCGCTGATAAACAACTGTGGCCAGAGCAGCTTATGCGAAATGTGACTGCTGATGAGGGTGATGCTATTGCTGGGGTTAAAACAGGTTACTCAGGGGTGTTTTTTGAACAAGGCGGCTGGGTTAATCCCCCCCAGTTAGTCAGTGCTATGTTAGATGCCGCACAGCAATTAAATGAGTTTGAGAGCCTATTTAATTGCCACATTGAGCAACTTAACAAACAACCCGATGGCTGGTACTTAACCACGCAAAAACAAACATTTGGCCCCTTTAGCGATGTGATTATTTGCGCCGGTGAACACAGCGATGCATTTGCGCAAACTAAAACGCTCCCTATTGTTGGCGTACGCGGACAGGTGTCACATGTTCAAGCAAGCACGCAATCACGTAAGCTAAAAACCGTGTTGTGTCACAAGGGGTATTTCACCCCCGCTTATTTAGATCACCATTGTATGGGCGCCACCTTTGAAAAAAACAGTAAAAGCCGTGAAGTGACCGAGCAAGATAATCAAACCAACCGCGAGCAACTGCTGAGCTTTTATAACAACACTGAATTTGCCACCAGCTTAGGCGATATTAGCTCTGCTAAAGCCGCTGTTCGCTGTAGTTTTATTGATCACTTACCTATGGCCGGTGAATGGGTGGAGCAAACTGACTATACACATGCATTTGCTAATTTACGTTTGGGTAAGCGCTATCAATACCAAGCATTAAAAAAACCACAACAGGGCCTGCATATTTTTACCGGCTTTGGCGCGCGAGCATTATGCAGTGCACCGCTATCTGCCGAGCACCTAATTAGTAGTTTAAACAATGAACCTCGCCCACTAAGCGAACGCGTAAGCCAAGCTATTCACCCAGGCCGCTTTATTGTTCGTGACCTTATTCGCAATAAAATTTAAAGGTAATAATACCTACAAAGCCCTTTACCGTAATTACCAAGAACGCAGTGTACGTATTGGCTTATACCACCGTAGCTTTGTAACCGAAGTAAGTATAATGATCGAGTAAAAAGTTCTAAAAAACGCCTTAAAAAATAGCTAATTTTAATACTCAGTTAAGTAATAACTTTTAACTAATATGTTTTTTTTAAATAAGCTCGTTTAAATCCCATTTACTCTTTAAAAATAATTTCCTACCCCAAGGTCTGTTTGTACGAACAATCTTTACACTATATTGAGAAGGAATTAATTATGAGTAAGACTTTAATTATTGGCGCAAGTGGTCAAATTGGTAAAATGGCTACCAAACTACTTTTAGAAAATGAGCAAAATGTTGTTGCACTTGTAAGAGACAAAAGCAAACTGTGTGATTTAGATAGCCCATTTTTAAGTATTGTTGAACAGGATTTAGAAGGTGACTTTTCAAGTGCCATTAATGGCTGCGACCAAGTTATCTTTGCAGCAGGTTCAGGTGGAAGTACAGGCACAGATAAAACCGTACTTATTGATTTGTGGGCAGCGACAAAAGCAGCAACTTATTCTAAAGAGCACGGTGTAAAACACTTTATTATGGTCAGCTCTATTGGCGCAGACGATCCTGATGCGATAGATAGTGACTTAAAGCCTTATCTTGTAGCAAAACATATGGCCGATGAGCATTTAATTCACAGTGGACTCAATTATACAATTGTCCGCCCAGGAACATTAACTGACGAAAGTGCCTCTTTGGAAGTAACAACAGAGCGCCCTAGCGATCAGTCAAAGGCTAAAATTAGCCGCGAAAATGTAGCCAACGCATTGCTTCACGTTGCTACAAACTCATTTAATAGCAATCGTATTTTTGAGTTATTTGATGGCGATAAACCAATAAAAGCCGCTATTAAGTAAGCATTACACTCACCCCTTGCCATGCAAGCTGCATGGCAAGCAGAGTTAAAATCACTTTAAAAACAGCCCTAAAACGCGCCACAGAGAGCCGCTTAAGTAAACGAATCCCTAACCAGGTGCCAATGGCTCCGCTTAAAATCATCGCCAGTGTTAACGGCAACCATTGCCAAAAACTAAAACCAAGCCCCGTATAAACGACGGCTTTTAAGCTATGCTGCAAGGTCATAATACTTGAAAAAGTCGCGGTAAATTTAAGCTTATCGTAATGATTAATGTGTAAATAACTCGCCACCAGAGGCCCACTTGCTCCCACAAAAGTAGAAATAAATGCCGTAATTACACCCGCTATTAAACGCCCTAATCGTGAGTCTTTATTAAATTCAGGGATTGTTCCCCACAGTAAATAAATCACAAATAAAGCCACAAACAGCTTCATGCTATCAAGGTTAATATCGCTTACTACTTGGATTGATAGCCCAGCACCAATTAACCCACCCAGAGTAAAATACAACAACATCGGCTTATCAAGATGGGCAATACTTAACAACAACCGATTGGCATTAGAGCCCAACTGCACTAAACCATGAACCGGCACCACCACCGCCATAGGCATAACCGACGCCATTACCACCAACAGCATTAACCCGCCGCCCGCACCAAAAGCCGCCGATACAAACGAAGTAACCCCCGCCAGTAAAACCAGTAAAAGCGAAATTAAAGGGGAAATGTGTTCAGCTGTAAAAATATCCATATCAAAGCTCGCAGTTAATCATTGGCTCATGATACAAAAAATAGGTAAGTAAGCGACTAGTCTATTAGTTGTAGGGTCAGCGGTCAGCGGTCAGCGGTCAGCGGTCAGCGGTCAGCGGTCAGCGGTCAGCGGTCAGCGGTCAGCGGTCAGCGGTCAGCGGTCAGCGGTCAGCG